>ULPD01037763.1_pt1 | contig 51680 bp, 36 predicted proteins | sample 1953161 | NCBI WGS metagenome assembly ULPD01 (sample SAMEA4835619, study PRJEB28245) | human gut metagenome | biome: gut microbiome; material: fecal sample | place: Denmark | collected 2008
ACGGTGGGTCTTCTTGCGGGGTCTTCTGTTCGGATGCTTCTGATGATTCGTCGCTTTCGTATTCGGCTGTCGGTTCGCGGTTGGGCTTTTATGGAAATATAGTAGTTAAAACAAAAGAAGAATTTTTGGCATTAGAGCCTGGGTTTAATGGATAAACCTATAAAACTAAAGTATTAACAAAGGCGGGATCTAAAAGAATGGTTTGATTAGATGAAGATGTATTAAAAAGTAAGTCAGGTAATTCAGACAATGAGTCTAATTGCAGAGTCTTCTATTCGAATGCTAATAATGATTCATCGAATTCGAATTCGAATATCAGTTCACAGTGAAATTTTGGAAGTTTTTATTGTATAAATTAGATCAGCCTCACCCCTTGGTGAAAAATAACAGGTGCTTTGAAGGGATCCTAGTAGTATTGGATGAACGGGTCCTAACACCAAAATAGCTAATGAAACGCATTGGTAATATTTTCAATAGAATTATCGATTTTAACAATCTTGTTCTAGCAGATAAAAAAGCAAGACTTAATAAAAGCAAACGTTATGGTATTGCTAAATTTGATAAACATTCGCATGAGAATTTATTGAAACTACAAAGAATGTTTATCGAAGGTACGTATAAAACTTCTGAATATGATATCTATACTATTATTGCTGATAGAGGTCATAAAGAAAGAGAAATATATAGGTTACCTTATTTTCCAGACCGTATAGCTCATCACGCTATAATGAATGTTATAGAACCTTATTTAGTTAAGCGGTTTACTTCAGATACTTACAGTTGTATTAAAGGCAGAGGTATTCACTTAGCAGTAAAAAGATTGAAACACGCATTAAAAACAGATCCAAAGAATACTAAATATTGTTTGAAACTGGATGTAAAGAAATTCTTTCCTTCTGTGAATCAAAAGATTATGATGGATCTATTTAGTAGAGTATTCAAAGATAAGAGGTTTCTGAATTTAATATCTGAGATAATTTATTCTACAGATAAAGGATTACCTATTGGTAATTATATATCACAGTTTGCTGCTAATCTTTATTTAACATGGTTTGATAGATGGGTAAAGCAGAAATTAAAAATTAAACATTATTTCAGATATTGTGATGATATAGTTCTATTTTCTTCTAATAAGAAAGAGTTACATCAGGCATTGCAAAAGATAAAGGAGTATATGACTTCATATCTTGAATTAGAAGTAAAACATGATTGGCAGATATATCCGGTAGATGATAGAGGAGTTGATTTCTTAGGCTATGTTTTTAAACATAGTCATATGAAATTAAGAAAAGATATGAAAAAAAAGTTCTATAGGAAAACCAGATATGTTAATCTTAATAAGAAATTTAGATCCTTAGCTTCTTACTGGGGATGGTGTAAATATGGTAACTGTTTTAATTTATGGAAGAGATTTACAGGAACAAATAGTATAAAAGAACTTAAAATTTTATTATTAGGTTATGACAAGAATTGCACATAGTAATAGCATCCCTATTTCTGTTGAATACTTAGGTTTAAATGAATGGGCAGTAAGATGGGATGTTCAAATAGATAGTGATAAAGAGACTGAAGAGAATATTGTTCATTACAAATATAATGAACACGTATTTGATCATTATCCTTCTTATGATGAAATAAAGACAGTAGTCAATACAGGACAATTTGACAATGAACAAGTACAAGCTATTAACTTTATTAAGACTATAATTAACGCTTCAGTACTTACTGCGGATAAAGCTTTAGAAATGAAAACACTTTACCCTGTATGGGGGAAAGGAGATGCCTCTTATGGTACTTCTGTTACTAAGGGTTTTAGATTTAGAGTAGTAACAGATAATTCAGATATATTGTATGAAGTAATACAGGATCATACGTTACAAGAAAATTGGATTCCTGGAGTAGATACAGCATCTTTGTATAAAGTGGTTGATAAAGATCATGCTGGTACATTAGAAGATCCGATACCTTATACACCACCTATGGAATTGTTTAAGGATAAATATTATACACAAAATAGTAAAGTGTATTTATGTATTAGGAATAGTGAAATACCACTTTCACATGATTTATCAAGTTTAATAAATAACTATGTAACTTTAGTATAATATGGGTACAATAAAAGTAAAGAAAGATGGAGAGTGGGTAAAACTACCCAATTACGGTGTAGAAGAATTTCCTGACGCGCCTTCAGATGGTAAAACATATGGTAGGAAAAATAAGCAATGGTCAGAGATTATAGCTAGCAATCAGTATCTTGACTTAACAACTTTATTTCCAAGTGAAAGTGGTACATTATCAGATGAAAACTATCAAAAGATAGTTGATGCAGTAAATAAAGGAATAACAACAGCAAGAATTGAAACGGATCCTGATGGATTTAGCCCGATAACAATTAGTAATTCTACTGAAACATATAGTATTATAACAAATATTTTAACAGTAGACTCCGGTGATCACTCTATAGGGTTAACGGTAACAACCGTAATTATTAACAAGAGTAACAAGACTTATACTTCGGTATCTAATCAACAAAGTTTACAAAATACTGGTTCCGGTACAAAGTACCTCTCTGATAATGGTCAATATAGGGAGATAAATACTATAAGTGGTAACGGAGTATCTGAAATAGCAGCATTATCTCAATCCGCTTACGATAAACTTACTGAGAAGAAAAATACTACACTTTATATAATAACCGGTTAACTATGACTAATAAAGATATTAAGAATGCATATATAGGTACTACCGAAGTAAAAGCTATGTACTTAGGTAGTACTAAAGTATGGTCTAAAGAGCAAGAAGTTACAGATGGGGTATATATAATGCTAAATGACTGGAGTTTTGTTACTCTAGATCAATGGAAAAATGCTAATAAACCAGATAATTTGGGAATTGCTATTATCTATGGTGATAAGAAATTATTATTAGATTATAAAAATATAAATCAGTATTCCTTACGCTTATATGATTTTGGAACAGATATGCCTATAGCTTCCTCTGATACAGATGCATTAAAAGATTTAAACGGATTCCAAAATTGTACATATGCATTTGCAAATAGTCCGAGTTTTCAGGAAATTGCTATAAATTTAAAACTAACAACACCAAATAATGAAGATCTATTTCCACATGTACTTAGTTTTGGAGAAGCAGCAATATTACAGAGATTTGGAAGAGATCTTCATATAGCTTTGATAGCAGTTGATCATGTACAGTATAACCCATTTTGGACATCTACTAGAGCAAGTTTTGACGAGTTTTGGTATATAGATTTACTGTATCGTATAAATGCAAATACTCCAGAAGATATATTGCAGAAAATGATTCATTATAAAGACTCTCAAGAAAAGACGGTAAATTTCTTACCAATCTTTGATTTGTCTAATGTAACAGTGGTTCAATAACCGCTATTAGGTATGTAATAGTGATTATTATCCTAAGCAACTTTTATAGGTATTTAACGTTTTAAACGTACTATCAAAAGATAACACAACGCTAGCTAGATTTTCATAATTTAGTTAGCGTTTTCTATTTCAATATATCTCAAATCTTACATCATGTTAGATAAATTACATAATTATTTTTTAGTAAGCCAAGGTGTTTCTACAATGAACTATTTTAAAGATTTAACCGGTGAAGGTATAACAAAGTTTATTGCTTGTGTTGGTGTCAGCCTACTAAATTGGTTGATGGGCACTTTTACACCTATCATTTTTGTATTACTATTACTAGGGTTACTTATCATTACTGATGCTATACTTGGTTGTAAAGTATCAATCAAAAAGAATAGAAAATGTGAATCTAGACGTTTTTGGAAAACATTACGTAAGTTTGGTTGGTCTTGTGCTATTGTATGGTTTGCATCACGAATTGATGCTGATATATTAATATCATTTAATGCTCACCTATCAGAGCTTTTTGCAGGGCTTATTGCTGGAGTTGAGTTATGGTCTATAGTTGAAAACTTAAATACATTATACCCAGATGGTCCTTGGAGAATCCTAAGTAAAGTAATAAAGAGTAAAGGTGAAAAGTATCTTGATATAACCATAGATAAGGAAGACTTGCCAAAAGTTAAGCAACTGATTAAAAAAATAAAATAGTGAATGTGTTGAGATATATTAAAATAGGTTTTGTTGCACTTACTGTCTTCTTAGGTTTAAACAATTATAGGCTTAGTAATAAGGTAGATTACTTAGATAATAGATTAGCAGAAACTAAACACGCTTTACATTATTATGAAGGTAAACTTAGCAATGCTGAAGACAATAATAAAGTCTTAATGCTTACTATAGACGATTTTAAAGAATCTAATGACAGTTTAGTACAAGTAGTAAGGAAACAAGCTAAAGAGCTTAAATTAAAAGACAAAGAGTTAAATACAGTATCTTCTACTGAAACAGTAATTAAAGATACTATACTACATAAAATAAAGGATCCTAATCCTGACTTTTTAGTAGAACTAAAACCAAATCAATTGACTACAATCAAAATAGAGAGAAAGGATAGTATATTAACACATATACTAGACATTAGGAATCGTCAAGATTTATATATAAGTGAACGTAAAGTTTGGCGTAAGAAAGGTTTCTTCAGACGTTTGTTCACACTAAATTTTAAGAAGGATTTAATAAGAGACTATCAGATAATGAACACAAACCCTTTAATCAAGACGATTGAAACAAGGGTTATAACTATTTCAAAGTAATTGCAAAATATTTCAATTTAGTATTAATCAATAAACAAATTGAAACTATGCATTTAAATAAAATTCTAGATCAAATCAAACACCATCCTTCTCCTACTGAGGCTATTGATAAGCTTGGTAAAGCTTTAGAAAAGCATGAAGGTAGTCTATTAGAGAAGGGCTTCCAAATACTTAAATCAGAACTCTGTGCTAATGTATACGAAGCTATTAATGGTCCTCACTTCGATGAGGAACATGCCAGATACGCAGTAGAAGGCATGGAAAATGAGGATGGCACTAAAGGCCCTCATTGGACGGTTGAAGAGACAACGTCCGTTGCCAATCAAATGGGCATAAACTTAAGATCAGAGAAACATAACAAATGGGATTGGTATGTTGCTATGAATATGATCTATTCAGATTTTTATAAAGCTGTTGTAGCAATGACTGGCAGCAATAACACAAAACATTTTGCAGAACTTACCAAAGCTTGGATCTGTGACAAAGACATTTCAGAAGGTAAGATGTGGCATTATTACGTTTATATCATGTGTGATACGGCTTCGGTCGTGGCAACCAGGCTGAAACCAACTCTGACTTCGCTCGTTTAGCTGCTATGGGTAACCAGAACAACAACACTGATTTGTTAATGCAGGCTATCAATGGTAACAAGGATGCAATCAATACCTTGTCTACTAACTTGAACTGTGACGTTAAATCAATTGACACAGCATTGTGTTCTATTCAGAATGCAATTGGTAAAGTTGGTGGTGAAGTAGGTTTCTCTGCAGAAAGAGTAATCAATGCTGTTAATGCTGGCGATTGCAACGTAATCAAAGCTATTAGTGACTGCTGCTGCACAACTCAGCGTTCTATTGATTCAGTTAATCTGAATTTAACTCAAATGAATGCTGATAATAGATTATCTATCTGTCAACAGACTAATACATTGCAGAATGCTATTACTTCAGGATTTAACAACCTGTCTAGTGAAAACGCTACAAGATTCAATATCTTGGGTTCTAAAATTGACGCACAAACACAAATGATTAACGACAAATTCTGTCAGTTAGAAATGAGAGAAATGCAGAATAAGATTGATGCTCTGCGTGATGAAAAGAATGCATTGCAGACTTCTGCCATTACTCAACAGCAGACTCAGAATATCGTAAACCAGATTAGACCTTGTCCGGTTCCTGCGTATCTGACATGTAATCCTTACGGATGTAATGGTGGATTCACAGGTTATGGATATCCTTACGGATATAACGAAGGCGGATGTTGCGCTTAATAAGAAAGGAGGTTATTATGTTTCCTTTCATGTTTAATCCTTACTTTGGACGTAACAATACCGTTCGTATTTTAGACCAAGTAATACCGAAAATCAATACAATAAGCGTAAGCGATTCAACAGAATCTACAGTTCTGGGTATCTGTCCTAAAGTGTGGTGTAGACTTCCTAGAGAAGGTGTGTTTGTATTAGAGGTTAGACATACTCCTGCCACTGCTAGTGCAACACTTCCTGTGTTTGTATCTACTACTGGTTCAGTAAGCACCGCTTCAAATAACAACAATATACCTGTAGTAAAAGGAGATAGCACACCATTAGTTGGTTCTGAAATCTCTGCTGGTAACAGATATTGGGTTTATTACAATAAATGCGATAATGTTATTCAGGTTATGAATCATTACACTGTGGCTGCAGCTCCAGCTGCCTAATATATATTAATATAAAGTATATGGGCAGCGAGTAATACCTGCCCATATCTTTTTTAAACTTAAAGATATGACATTCTCACAGTTAACGCCGGGTACTAATATACACGTACTCGAGATTACAGGTACTTTTAAAAAGAGTACTACATACAGTTTAGGTAAAGTAGTAAGTGTATCAAAACCCTACGATGAACCATTGCCACCAGGTCAATTCCCAATGCCTATGCAGAATAGGCGTAAGCTTGTAGATTTAGTTATCTCTTGTGACGGTGAGCAGAAGAAACTGTCAGTATCTGAAGATAAAACAATGATGACCGATTCTACCATCGGACTTACTATAGCTACAGATAAAACTCAAATTGTAGATATGGTTAAGCAATCCTATAATGACTGTAAAGTTAAAAAGGAAAGCGTATTAAAATACGATGAAGAGATGAGGAGATGTGAAGACATCTTAAAATTACTTAATACAACTCCGGACATAACAACCAATGTGACAAAAGATTTCAAAGAACTTGATGAATTAAAAGCTGAAGTGAAAGAGCTTAAGCAACTTTTACAAAACGTAACTACTGTTCGTCCAGAGGTTAAAATAGAAACCCCCTCATCTGAGGAGAAACAAATTGAAATCTAAAACACAAAGGTTGGCTATTTAGTCAACCTTTTTTATTTTAAATAAATATGAATATGTATAACAACAAATATGATATATTAGCAAGTACAATTGCTCCAAATCCAGCATCAGTTAAATATTGGGCTGATTTAGCATCTAATCCAAATGGCGGTGACTTAAAGTACTTTGATGGTAAGGAATGGAAATATGTTAATAATCAGGCTACATCAGATATTAAAGTTCTGAGAAATGATCTTACTTCCGAAGTAAACAGAGCTACTAGCCGTGAGAATGAAATAGAAGCTAAGGTTGATGCTTTAATTGGTGATGCTCCTGAGATTATGGATAGCTTACCTGAGTTAATAGATGTTATTAACAATCATGCAGAAATAATTGAAGGTAAAGTAGATAAAGTATCTGGTAAAGGTCTTTCTACTAATGATTATACTACTGAGGAAAAGAATAAACTTGCTAGTTTGACCAATTATAGTGATTCTGAAGTAAGAGAATTAATCACTGCATTAACTCTTAAAGTAAACGGTTTAGAAGAGAGAGTTGCTGCATTAGAAACACCTGCTGCATAATGGAACTCAGATTAGATAGAATATTTCGTACTAATGAATATACTATTGGGGAGTTATATGTAGATGGTGCATATATATCGGATACACTTGAAGATCCAGTAAGACCATTACCTGAAGTATGTCCTAATACACCTAAAGGAATTGCATGTAAATGCAAGGAAAAGGTGTATGGGGATACTGCTGTACCTGCTGGTACGTATGAGGTGAAATTAAGCTATTCTAGCCGTTTTAAGCGTATTATGCCTGAGATACTTAATGTACCTCACTTCTTAGGTATACGTATCCACAAAGGCAATAAAACAGCCGATACTGAAGGATGTATACTGGTAGGTACTTGGGATGGGATGAAAGAAGATTGGATATCTAATTCTACTGTAGCTTATAACAAGCTTATACCCCTACTTCAGAAGGCGATGGATAATAAAGAACAAATAACAATAACAATAAATAACTTATAAGTATGAAGAAACATTATGAAACACATGTAGAAGATACAGATAAGCTTATAAGTGTTGCAGGTCCTGTATTAGATTATAAGTCTTGGTATGAGCAATACAGGAAATTAATGGAAGAACAAGCTCAACGTAAATACGGTCTTTATACCCCTACTTCAGAAGGCGATGGTGATGACTTCCCATCTATTACAGGTATGATTGCAAGGTATTCTGCTTCTGGTCTTACTAATGAACAAATGGCAGAGAATCCTGTATGGAAAGACCTTACAGGTAATGGGCATGATTTACAGATGAAGAACTTTGCTTGGAGTGGAATGTCCGGGATTGGCGGGTATGTTGTAGACATAGATGAGTGGGGCACAAATTCAACGGCGGCTTATTTTGAAAGAAACAGCATTAAAATAACAGCAACATTTAAAGAAAATGCCTCATTGGGTTTATTGTATCATAATATAAAATTACGTCAATCTTGCGTTTTAAAAGTAACAGGCATACCAGAAGGTTGCGATGCTTTTTTGGATGATCGATTGGGCAATCGTTTTTACATGTCAGAAGATGGTGTGTATGAAATAATTCCGTCTAACTTTTTGGCAGAAGCTCTCTATTTATCTATAGAAAAATATCCTGAAAGATGGTATGAATCTAAACTTACCATCGAACAACTTCCCCTCTACCCAGGCTTTATCCTAGGTGACGGAGTAGACGACTTTGCAGTTACAGAGAAGGAGCTTAACTTTGAGGATACCTATACGGTGTACACGGCGTTTATTCCGTTTCAGAATAATCCGACAAGGAATATGATTTTGTGTGGAGCTGATAGCAAAAAAACTTTTTCCATGCAATATTCGTCTTTGGTTTATGTATCTTTTATAGCGGGTAATAACTATTATATAAATGCTAATTTTGTTAATGGGCTTAATTTGTTTGCTTGTAAACGAAATGGTAATAATATATATATTAAGAACTTATTAACTAATAAAGTTGTAACAGGTACGTGTGGGGACTGGGTGGAAAACGCTGGGCTATATTATTTATGGAAGAATGCAACTTATGCATCTTTTGCTAGAGCTGCTATTGCTGGTCAAACAATCTGTAATGGATATTTCTCTACCGATGAAGACGATGAAAAGGTTCTTGATTGGTATAAGAAGCAATATCCCTGGCTCTTCCCCGACCAAGCATGGACTGTCACTGGCAAAACCAACGAGGACAAAGATCGTGCTACTATTGCCAACATTACGGGCAATGGTAATGATCTTGTACTGTCTAATTTTGGGTTTGCAGAAGGGAGTGGGTATGGGTTGTATGCTCAAAATTACATTTCATACGCCATTACTAACAGAGCTGTTTATACAAAAACCAATTCATCGATTCACGTTACAAAGTCTATAACAGCAGGGGTTAATTTCACAGAATCTGCGAGAGATGTAACCATTCCATCGTACAGAATAAAAGTTACTGGTATACAGTCTGGTCAAGAGATGATTTATAGAGGGAGTAATAATACTTTTTTAACGAATATTCCATCAGACGGAATTTATGTTCTTCCTGCTGTAGAAAATGGATCTAATTTAGGATTTCAATTTGTTTCGTATACGGGTGATTGTGATATCACCATAGAGCAAATCCCCGAATACGAAGGTTATCTGGTTACTGATGGGGTGGATGATAGAGTACAAGATAGTTCTTTTAAACTAAATAAAGATTGGACACTTGTGGGAGAATGGGTATTTTTAAATCAAAAGGCAACAAATGCAGGAATTACTAAACCATTCAGCTTTGTTGTCTATAACAGAACAACAGGATTAAGCCTATTCATAAATACGGGAACATCAGGAATTACTATAGAGAACGTTAAATCTATAAAAGCCATATGCTCTGATGGACGTATATACTTTGACGATTGGTCTAAAATGTTAATTAGTAAAGATCAAGACATAACAAGCAGTACCTCTGTTTTGTCAATCGGTTTTAACGGTACAGCATATACTCAAATGGCTTTTAAGAATTTAGGCATCTACAACAACCAGCTCCTCTCCAAAGACGACTGTATCAAAGCATATAACTATTTACAAACCCTAAAATCAAAGTAATATGAAGTTTATAATAATACCAAAAGAATTATTTGATTCTATTCCAGAAGAAGCAAAAAAACAACTAGGAATAGATAATCCAAGGATGAACATAGATGAAACCGAAGTATTACTTCATATTGAGCATTATGATGTTTTATTTCCGCCTATGATGACTTTGGAAGAAGATGATAATAGTGATATCGTTTATCCGTTTCCAACATACGATGCAACATCAACAGAATTCAATAGTTTAATCACTTCTGATGAGTGGAGTACAAATACTAAAGACTATGACATTTAATTCATTAAATACAATAATTGATGATATTTTGCTCATTGTACGTGATAATAATATCAGTGAATCTGAGAACTTATCACGTATACAAATAGAGCAGTGGATACATCAATATAGAGCATATTTAATTAAACAGGATCTAGATAAGGGTAGAGATATAAATCCAGAGTATATACAAACTATTGGACCTTTACACATATCCAAAGTAAGTAGATGTGGAGTACCTAATGGTTTTAATTATATTTCTGATGAAGAATTACCTAAATTCATAGATTTACACTTTGGTTCTGGTTTAGTTGCTGTGAAAGATATGTATGGCAACTTAATACAGGTTGGGACAGAAACAAAAGCTAAATATCAGACTAGCAGAAAATATACATGTAATGATTATATTGCTTATATAAAGAATAATCACTTATACCTAAGTGGTCCTGGTTTTTTAGAATATGTAGAAATAGATGGTATATTAGAAGATCCTACAAAAGCTGAAGATTGTTATGATTACGATTCAGCTTATCCTATGCCTGCTGATAAAATACCTACATTAAAGAATTTAATCTTTAGTAAAGAGTTAAATTTTATGTTATCAGTACCTACTGACACCACGAATAATAGTACTAACGACGTTAATAATGAACTAAATGCAAGAAACTAAATCTTATACTGGCAAAGACTTCTACAAATCTTATATTGATTATGTTGGTGATAACCCATTGTATCAAGTAGAATATAGAGTATTTAGAGATATAATAAATGATTACTTTAAATACTTAAGAGATGAATTAATAGAGAATGGTAAAGAGATAAAGTTACCATGTAGACTAGGTACCTTAAGTATAGTAAAACATAAACCAAAAGAATATAGTGGTAGGAGTCTCAGGATAGATTATGCAGAAACAAAGAAAGTAGGTAAAGTAGTTTATCATTTGAATGAGCATTCTAACTTTTATAAATACAGATATTATTGGAATAAACATAATATGCTTAATCACAATAAGACAATGTATCAATTAATAATGACAAGAGACAATAAAAGAAGATTAGCTCAGATTATTAAATCTAAAGAGAGGGATTACATCGAATTATAATGGAAAAATTTAAATTTTATTATAACGGACAAGTAAACTTACCAAAGCACGCTGGAATATATGCTATAGTAAATATATTGAATAATAAGAAATACGTAGGTAGTACATCAAATCTTAGCAAAAGATACAGACAACATTTTAACCTACTGGTAAAAAATAAACATATAAATATTCATTTACAAAATGCATATAATAAATATGGAAACTCATCATTTGAATTTTGGATTTTAGAACAATGTGATGACATACCAGATACATTGCTATTATTAGAACAAAAATATATTGACTCAGATGGAAATTATAATATTTGCAAAATAGCTGGAAAAACCACAGGAATAAAAGGTAAAGCACATAAAATTACAGAATATCAGCGTAGTAAAATTATTGAAGCAAATAAAAATAGAATATGGACAAAAGAGGAATTAGAAAGACGGTCTTTACTTATGAAAAATTCTCCATTAGTTGCTTCACAAAGGAAACCAGTGCTACAATATTCAACTGATAACAAATTATTAAATGAATTTGATTCCATAATGTCTGCTGCCAGATATTTAAAAAATGAAAATGCTAGAGTAAGTATCAAACGATGTTGTCAAAGAAAACAAAAATTGGCTTACAATTTTAAATGGAGATATAAGTATGATAACAAAAATGATAAGCAGTAAGAGTGTAATAGCAAAAGTTATTGCAGATTTAGATCTTGCTGAAAATAAAATCAGAATAAGTGATTTTTTAGAGTGGGTAGGGGAAGCTATGGAAAAAATTGGTGCAGTACAGCAATTTAAGCGAGTTGTATCTGGTGTGAATGGTGCACCAATTATAAAGATTGATTGTCACCAAGCTCAATTACCTTGTAATCTTCATAAATTACATCAAGTAGCATACTCTTTTAATTGTGATGGACCTTGGTTTCCTATGAGGAAAGCCACAGGTTCATTTGCTGCTTGGGGTTGTGAAGACTGCAAGAAATGCTGTGATAAACCCGAAATGCTAGTTAAAGATGAAGTATTAGTAGATTTAGTAGTAGACTTATATGGTAACATAGATAAAACAGAAGCATTAGAAATGCTGAATACCAATGAGAATATGAAGACTATTCTACGTAATCTCATAAATACTCATACTGTTAACATTGACTATATTAGAGGTAATACTAGTGTTAATCCTAATTGGGATTTACAATATAGTATTAAACCTGGTTACATTATGACAAATGTTCCTTGTGGTTACCTAAAACTATCTTACAGTGCTATTATCACTGATGAAGATGGCTATCCTATGGTACCAGATAATATCTCTTACTTGGAAGCAATATATTGGTATATTACTCAGAAGATTGCTTTTCAGAAATATATAAGAGGAGAATGGAACGAACGTATGTATGCAAATATGAGAAACTCCTGGAACTACTACTGTAAACAGGCATATGCAGAAGCAATGCTTCCTAATGAAGATGAGATGGAGTCTATTAAACATACATGGAATAAGATCTATCCAGAGTATAATGATCATAGTTCCTTCTATAGTCATACTGGTTCAATACAACATATTTATAATGCTAATAGATAATGAATGCACAAAGACAAACAAATACTTTCCAGAAAGGAATGAACTGTGATCTAGACTATTCAGTTATAGATTCAGGACAATATCAGTGGGCAGAAAATATACGTATTATTGCCAATGATAATAGTTCTACTGGAGTAATGCAGAATATTGAAGGCGTTCGTAAGCTCAATCCTACATTGACATTGAATGGTGAAACAATAGTCCATACAAATACAATTAGGGATTGGGCAATTGTGTTTACTAAGAAAGGTAGTAACTTCAATATATATAGATACGATTTTGGTGCATCTGAAACTGAACCTATAGTGACTACAGTAGCGTCCAATGTAGCATTGGATATTCCTATTATAGATGGTCATTATGCTGTTAGTAGTGTTTGTAAATGGGAATCTGATGATCTAGTTAAGATATACTGGTGTGATGGGGTACATCAGATTAGAGTATTAAATGTAGCCACAACTCATCCTAATCTTAATGTAGACTCTTTAAATATATCACCAAAGAGTCAATTACCACCTTTATTCTTTAAAGGTTTAGGTACAGGTGGATTGAAAGCCGGTAAGTATCAATATTGCTATCAACTATTTAATCCCAGAACATCTGAAACGTCTATATCTGTTTTATCTCCAATTATTACAGTATCTAGAAGTTTAGAAAATACTAACAGCCAAGATATATATGGTAGTTCTAAAGAAGAAACTACTAATAGGTCCATTAAACTACAGACTACTGTTGATACTAACTCTTTTAGTAGAGCTAGAATAATTTCTATATATTACTCTAGTAATACTGCAGAACCCGTTATCACAGTGATAGATGAAATAAGTATTTCAAATAATACTTTAGTCTATGAAGATAAAGGTGGCTCAGTTATTGATGAGCTTACTCTAGAAGAATTCAATGGTTTAAGTACTTATATATTTACTCCCAAAGTAATAGAATCTAAAGACAATATGTTATTTGCTGCTAATATCACTGAACAGACTTGGGATATTAGTGATGATGAATTTGATGCTAGAACATACAGATGCAATAAGAATGGTCAAATATTATTAACTTCTACATCTGGACAGGATTCTATAACATTTTCTACTTCAGAAATAAGTACTAAAGATATACCAACTAATCACGACTGTATTTGTCCTGCAAACTATGATGATACTAGTCAGTATTTATATGCTCCAGATGCCACAGGTAAGTATGTATATGGTGGTATAGGTAAAAATATTTCATATAGGTTTATAAAAACCAATCTAATTGAAAGTGATGCCCCTACATCTAGGACAGGTTATGCTGAAGATTCTTTCTCATTAAACTCTAAAGCACGTTCTACATCTACTCTAGATTTATATAACATTGAGGAAGATGGTTCTTGGTCAGATGCAGGTTCTTTGCAATTTGCTGATGCTACTGCTAAAGTATTAAACTATAGTAATAGTGAAGTAGAATCAATGGCAAGGGGTTATATGAGAGATGAAATATATCGTTTTGCTATTGTATTCTATAATGAAGAAAATGTAGCATCTTCTGCACACTGGATCGCAGATATAAGAATGCCTAAAGCTAGTACACCCGGTTATAATATCTTTACTTCAGGTATGCGAGTAGATATTGGTGGTAGTACTACTAATAGTCTAGAAGTAGTTACACACCCATTAGGTGTACAATTCACAGTTAATATACCAAGTGATTTAATCCAAAGTAAGAAGATTACTGGTTATGAGATTGTAAGATGTGAAAGAACTATTTCAGATAGAACAATATTGATGCAAGGAGCTGTTAGTTGTGTTTGTAATTATGATAATACAAATCAATTAACTGCTTTTCCATATCTTACTTATTCTACTTCTCATGGTATGGTGTCACAAAATAATAAATATGCACATGCTTTTGACTTTAGTAGTCAGAATGCTAATGAATATTTCTTATTCATATCACCAGAAATATGTGTTAATAGAACAAATGCATCTGAAGTAACAGGTAGAGCTACAGAGATTAAAGGTATATATAGACTACGATCTTCAATATCTCCTGATGAATCTATGGGTAACGGTACTCCTGCAAACGATAAGGTTATACCTAATGGTAACAAAGTTAAAGTATTAGTTGGGGCAAAAGCTTCAAAACATGATTTAAAGAATATAACCTCAAATACTGGTACTAGTTGGGCTAAGAATAGCGGTTGGGCTTATACTTCGGTTACGGCTATAGGTGATTCTGTAAAACAATCTACTGCAAACAATGCAATCTACATGGGCGCAGAATCATGGTATGATGCCACTTTAGCTAAGTATTACAATAAAGTTACTACAGGTGGATACAATTCAGCATCAATTCAAGACATTACAATTGCTACTAATACAGATCCCTTTGACTTAGATGACGATGCATGGAGAACTAAAGCTACCAATGTAGGTAACATGGTATACTATAACTGGGTATACGGAGATACATCTAAGGCTAGTGATTATGATGATAATAATGTTAGGAAGGTTGGACCTCATGGAGTATGTGCAATATTCCAGAGTACAGATATGACTTCTCGTAATACTATGGTTGGTGAAGTACCAGAATTAGCTGCCGGACCAGAAAGTGCTAATGCAATTCTCATTGCTAATTTAAGACAATCTGTAACACCTTATGGTGGCAATAGTTATGCTACAAGACAGAACTCTGTATATATAAGTACTGGGTCTTATGTCAATGCAAAAGACAATAGTAATACTAAAGTAAATGTATTCGGTGGTGATACGTACGTTGGGGTATTAGATTATGCTAACTGTATGTTTGCATATCATAACGCTAGTGATAACTATGAACAACCGGATAATGAAAGAATTAGAGCATATAATGGTGCTTATATACCATTAGAGTCTTCTATTAATCTTTCATTGAGAACTGATACTGTAGGTACAGCTAAAACTTATGAATCTGGTACAGGCTATGCAAACCATTTTGTAGAGAATGATATTGTACAAGTAGGTTCTATATATGTTCAGAATACGCCATTATATGCTTATAATGATGCTTATTCTGCTCAACCTAGAGCTAAAAACTATGTTAGTAAATCAATCTATAGTATAGATAATTTACATACAGATACTAGGGTAATGAACTCAGAACCTAAAACTAACTTGGAAGTAACTGATTCATGGACTAAATTCAGGGTTGCTAATTATTTAGATGTTGATACTAGATTTGGTTCTATAAATAATTTAAAGTTATTTAAGAATAACTTGTTGTTCTGGCAAACTGACGCTTTTGGCACACTTGCTGTAAATGAACGTTCTCTTATCCAAGATAATAATGCAGGTGCGCTTACGTTAGGTACAGGAGGTGTATTAACTAGGTTTGATTACTTTACTACTAAGAATGGTTCTAAAGAGAATCAATTAAGAACTGCAACACAATCAGATAGTACAGTATATTGGTATGATGCCGATAGAAATGAAATATGTGGTTTTGATAATCAATTACGTACGGTATCTAAATTAAAAGGTGTACAATCTTATTTACACGATAATAAGGATATAATTACAAATGATCCTATATCTGTATATGATAAGAAATACAATGAAGTTCTTCTTACTCTAGAAGATAAGACTTTAGTATTTAATGAACAAGTTGGAGCTTTTACTTCATTCTATACTTATAGACCTGATTGGTATGCTGAATTTACAGATAAATTAATGATATACAAGAATTTAGCTGTATATAAGTATAATTCAGGTAATGAATTAGATATGTTTACTGGTAAAGATAAGATATCTTATGTTAGATTTATAGTAAATGATAAGTACCCTCAAACTAAAACATTTGATAATGTTGAATATGGTGGTGACTTTACTTACGATACTAACTTTGATAACATCTACTTTGAAACTAAAAGACAAACTAGTTTTACTCTTACTCAGGATGATATAGATTATAGAGAGGATACTTATAAATTCTGTATTCCTCGTAGTAGTAGAGAATTAAATGAGGCTGAAGAGTTAGTAAACAAATCTTATAGAGATAGAATGAAAGGGAAATATTTAATCTGTCATTACAAATATGATTGCAATGGTGGTAATACATTTAAAGTTCCTTATATTAGTACAGCATACAGATATTCATTGATATAATATGAAAAAGAAAATAAATAAAAAGAAAGTTCCAGCTTACGCTTTTGGTATAGATCAAGGTTTAGAAATTGCTTCTATATTGGGAGCTGGTTTACAAGGCTTTACAGAAGAGGGATCTGGTGCAGATATTGTTGGCAGTACTCTAGGGGGTGCTGCCAAAGGTGCTTCTGTAGGCTCTGCTATCCTTCCTGGTATTGGTACAGCTATAGGTGGAGCTGTAGGTGGTGTTGGAAACCTTGTATCAAGTATCTTTAGAAAGAATGCAATTAATAAGCAAAAACGTATTAAAGCAAATGCTAAAGAAATAGCAATGGGGAAAGGTAATGCAGCTACACTTGAACAAAAATATTGGGATGATAATTCTTTAGCTTATACTTTTGAAAATGGTGGTATATTACCAGATTTAGCTTATGTAGATAATAATGAAGTAATAAGAGATGATTTTGGTAATATTGAACAAGTACCTAATAGTAAACCAGGTACAGACAATCATTTAATAGATGCTTCTAATCTTGAATCTGTTTTATCTGATAGAATTAAGAGACCTGGTACAAATAGAACATTTGCACAAGAAGGTGAAAAACTTACTAAAATGACGAAAAAGAGTAAAGGTAATGACATATTTGCTAAGAATACTGATATGTTAAATAAAAGAAATGCAAATGCAATGTATGAACAATTGCTTACAGAGCAAGAAGCAGTTAAAGCTAAGAAAGGTATTAAGCCTAAAGTAAAAGGAATACCTGCATATGCAGAGGGTAAAGGTGATTGGACTAGACGATTAGGCAAATCTATTGCTAATTTTTTAACCTCTCCAGTACAAGGTACAGCAGTTAATAGTGCTCTTACAAATGCTTTTAATAACACAGGTAATAAAGCTGGTTTAGGCGCAACTAAGAACTCTAATTGGGATGCTCCAGTAATGAATTACTTGAATGGGATTAATTGGACAGAAAACCTTGTACCTAAATCTGGTCCAGCACCTGGTAGAACTTATGTATATAATAATGATCCAGTAGATAATAGTGTTGATGCTATTACTGGTGAAACAATTCCTGTAGGTGTAAATGAACCTATATACGATTTGCCTGAAGTACCATTTCCTGATGCAGCACCTATAACAAAAGTTAAATCTGTTAGGAAACATACCCCAGCAAGTAAGTCTGCTAAAGCCACTAACTCTCTTAATCAAGCTCCTTTACTGGATATTGAAGATTTCAATCCATCTTTAGCATCTGATCCTATTTACGCTCCGTTGCTAAATATTGAAGATTTTAATCCCACATTAACACCAGATGAGATTAAAACACCTAGTAAGTCTTCATCTAACTTTGGCAGTCTGTCTGGTTTATCTCCTATACTGTATAGTTGGATTCAAAGTAGACGTAGACCTGAAACAGAAGACCAAGTCCTTAATCCTTACTCTGGAGCTATTAATAGAGCTATGACTAGTCGTAGACTTAACATAGAGCCTACTCTTGCGGCTAACAGAAGATCTAGAGCGATTGCTCGTAATAACATGGCTAGACTTAATCCTAATACTGGTATGAATTTAGCATATGGAAATCAATTAGCTACTGGGGAATATGCTCAGAATGCTTCAGTATATGCCAATAGGGATAATGCAAATAATCAATACTTGGGTGAATACGCAAATATGATGAACAATTTAGGTCAACAATACATACAGAATACTGTACTTACTAATTACTTAAATGCTCGTAATAGAGCTGCTGCAAGAAACTTTGGTGCTACTGCTGCTGGTAAATTGGGTCAATGGTCTCAGACTAAAGAAAAGATGCGTAATGAAGCTGCTAGAGACGCTATGATCTATCCTTATTTAAGAAATTTCTTAGCATACGGTAATCCTGGTGAATTAATAGCAGATATGGATAATATGTATTACAATAATAGAAAGGGTAAGAAAAATGGTTAATAGATATGATAATCCAGCACAAGCTCAGTTTATAGATACATATGCTCCACTACCTTTCCAACAACTGTATACACTTGGCAAGGATGCAAACGCTAGAGTAGATAAAGCTATTTCAGACTTATCTGGAGCGTTAGATAAATGGTCTGACTTCAGATCTCCTTCTTTAAAGGATATGCAAACCTGGTATGATGAAACTCTTGGTAAAGCTAAACCAATTATCGATAAATTGTCTCAGAATATTGATTTACTTAAGACTCCAGAAGGTAGAGCTCAGATTAACTCTATTATTAATAATGTAGATAGACTTAAATTATCTATATTACTCCAGAGTAAAGAAGGAATGGAGCAGAGAATAAAGTTTAATCAACTGTTAGCTGCTGCTGGTAAATTTAATGAGATGTGGCATAATGTAGACTTTGCAAACTATGATAGTACAAAATCAGGTATTTTCAATGATATTGCTCCTTTAGCATATAAAGATATTAGGGAATTAGCAGATCCTTATTATGCTAAACTACAGAAAGGTTACTTGTATACTGATGGTAATTATGACTATTTCGGTAACACACGTGGTGATATTGAGAAAGTAGCAGATGCTCACCTAAATGATATAGTAAATACTCCAGAAGCTCAAAAGCATATGGAAGTTTATAAGAGAAATACTGGAGCAAGTGATGCTGAAGCAATTCGATGGTTAAGGGATTCTATTGTAGAATCTAATATTGATAGAACCATTAGACCTACTAGAGAGGTTAATCCTTTCTCTTTAATTACAGCTAGAGCAGCTGCTACAAAGAAGGCATCTGGAGAAGAGACTATGCCAGTTCAGTTCTCTACTAAACTTGCTTCTACCTTGTTAAGTAAACCAAATGATGTTAAATTGGAAGATGGTACAGTTCTAAAATATGATTCTCAATTTGAGAAAGCTCAGAAGATGTTTGCACCAGGAAGTAAATGGCAAAAAACTTATATAGATAGAGTAGCAGAGAACGGTCAACAGTTACCATTAAACCGCAATAATGCAGCTAAGGCGATATGGGAAGAACTATCTATGGATATAGGTTCTCAAGCTGACTTTATTAACGACGCTGAACTTGATAAGAGTTCAGTAGTAAAAGGTATTAATGGTAGTCCTATTTACTCTGGCAATAACATATTTGGTATGATGACACAAGAACAGTATGCTAATGCTAAGATGGGTGTACCTGTTAATAGTGCTAACTGGAGTCCAGCTAGAGCTAGATTTGAACAAGACCTTATCAATAATAACATACCTAATATGGGTATTAACCCTACTAGTAGGGTGTTACTTGAGAATGGTCTTCCTGGTAATGAATCATATACTCAGGAATATAAAGCATATATACCAGTAGATTATTTCTTAAACAATAAAGATATCTATAAAGACTATTTTGATACCGGTTTCTTTGGTGACGATACATCTGAAGAAATTATAAAAAATGAAGACTTCCAAAAGTTTGTAAATAGTCTAAATGGTAAGATACCTAACTATAATGGTAGAATTGCTGATATTAAGAGTGTGAGAATTGCAGATGATGGTACATTTGCACCTGGTCACGAAACTCAATATAATGGAGTATACATTGAAATACCTGTTATGAAAGGTGTACTCAATAATGAACAAACAAGAGAAAGAGCAAATCTTGAAGAGTTCCAATATAGCAAATTAGGTTCTAAAGGTAATATAAATTATAGACAAAGTAATGAAGATTTGATCTATGGAGAAAACTAAAAACAACAGTGGTGTTCCATTGGCAATAGAGCTTCGTAAGAAGAATTATGAAGATTATTTAGGTGCCTCTAATGGTACTGTAAACCCTGAAGTAGGTAGTACTATTAGTCCTCATGAAATACTTAGAGATCTTGCTAGTTATCAGAAAGATTCTTATAAGCCAGCTCTAGATACCGATGACACATTAGACGAATCTCGTAATAATCTTAGTACATATGATTTAATAACTAACTCTGTGGCAGCTTCTTTGCGTGCTATGAACGAAGCACAATTGGCTAATACTCAGGGTATACTTAGACGTGAAGTATTACCACAGATGGATAGAATTAAATCGAACATTAATTTGTTTGAAACTTATAATGGTTTAGTGAGTCAAAGAAATAACTTGCTAAACCATTTAGCAGTTTCACAAGATGAAGCTGAGATATCACAGATTCAGAATGAATTGAGCAATATAGATAGTAACTTGTATAGTACAAGAGAAGCGTTAATGTCTTTAGGTGTTTCTCCTGATATGAGTAATATTTCTGATATCAGGGAAAAACAAGAAGCAGATTTAAAGTCCTATCAGAATAAAGCTAATGAACTCTATGCAGATATTGAAACAGATGAAGCTGATATTGAAAGATATAAAGTAGATTCTAGATTTGAACAAGCTATGAGTGAGAATCAAGAGTTTAAGTGGACAGAGCCAAGTAAATGGATATATACTGTACCACAAGCTGTAGGTTCTTCTTCATCTGCATGGTTATGGCAAGTAGCTCCATATGCTTCTACCGCTCTTAGATCTGTCTTCAAAAAGGCAATCTCTAAAGCAGCTATAGGTGCAGCTTCAGGTGCTATAGCAGGTAGTGTTGTACCTGGTGCTGGTACTGCTGCTGGTGGTACCGTTGGTGGTGTAGCTGCTGGTACAGTAGGTGCTATATCTGCTGCTTTAGATGTAGCTAATGCTGGTATGTTACTTTATTCTAACTATAAACAAGCTGAAAATGAAGCCAATGCTAATGTTGCAGATGATTATAGAGATAGAGTGACTCAGTTAATTACCAGTACAGGTTTAACTATTTCTAATATTGCAGATGAAGCCCGTGCAAATGGTTTAGATGAAAAATATGCAAGGTTATCTGACGATAAGATATTTGAAAAGATATTAGATGGTCAAATTGAATCTACCAATCCCATTCTAGCAGAAGCTCAGATACAAGCAAGACAAGGTTTGGATAGAGACTTTGCTCAGAATATGTCTATTACTTATGCATCTAACTTAGCTAGTGACGTCATCATGTTACCGTACTTTGGTAAAATTGCTGATGGTTGGCTAGGTAAGACTATAAAGAAAGGTGCTTTATTATCAGACCCTATTGAAGCAATAGGTGATAAAGCTGCTGATGCTGCTAAAAAGACTTTATCTAAGTATGTATTAGGTAGAAATGCTATAGATAAAGCAACTAGAAGTTGGGCTAGTAGAGCTGCTAAAGCTGCTTATATAGGTGGTGATTTAGCAGTGCGTAATCTTGCTACTTCTTTTAATGAAGCATTAGAAGAAGGTGCACAATATACTACTGGTGCAGCTTACAAAAGAGGGGATTTTGATGATAGTGATTTGAACTTAGAAGGTTTAGCTTCATCTCTATTTGGCGCTTATAAAGAAAAAGGTAGAACTCTTGTAAATATACTCGGTAGTCCTTTTGGCTATCAAGACGCTTTATATGAAAATGACAGTGAATACTGGAATAATGTAAAGCTTGGTGCAGCTGCTAGTCTTTTATCCCCTATGCAAGTAGGCGTAAATGCTAGAGGAGCATATTCCTTATATAAGGAAACTAAAGGGATGGATAAAGTAAATGAGCTTGCTGTAGGTGAGATTAATACTAAGGAAGATATGTCTAAAGCAGTTACTTACGCTAGTGGTAAGTTTAAAGGTGTTGAATCCGAAGTAGTTAATGCATGGGCTAATCTGGCTGAAGGACCTACAGAGAATCTACCAGAAGGTTTTACAAGTGATGATGCTTTAGAAGAAGCACAGTTTGCATCTCGTGTATTTACTGTAGCTAAATCTGATAGAATGAAAGATCTAGCTGAAAATTTAGGTATCGAACAGAATACTGAAGAGTTTGGTAATCTAGTAGGTTTATATATGCAAGCTGAGAAAGATTTTAAGGCTTCATTAGAAGACCTTACAGATAAGAATCAGCAACTTACTAATAGAGCGCAAGCACTTAATTCAAATGCAGCACTATCTACTCAGATGGAGAAAGCTGTAGATAATGCATTTAATACGATTAATGATAATGCTCAATCTACAGATCAAATAGTATCTAAAGATGAGATTAGAGAACTATTTAAGTTACAAGAACAACAGAGAGTGTTAGATAATATGCTCAATGAGGTTAATAATGCTACAGAAATAGTTAAATCAACATCTAACCCTGCTGAATTACGAGGTAACGAGTATACTTTAGCTAAACTAGATGATATGCGTTATAGACTTCAAGCAAGAAAGAAGTCTATAGATAAAGCAATGCCATCCTGGTATAAGAACTATACTGGTGATAAGACATTATTAAACAATCAAGTAGCATCTGTTGGCGCTTTTAATGAAGTTACTGAATATGAGAATGCTATAGAAGATAGATTATTTTCAGAGATTAATGCTGAAAGGAATCAAGAAATCTACAATGCCTTTAATGGTATTGAAAATGGTGCTAAAATAACCCCTACAGAAGCTTCTCAACGTGCTGATATCATTACTGAGGCTAAGGAAAAGAAAACGCCTAAAAAGCGTAGAAACCTTAAATTAAAAGCTTTACGCAATATTCATAATGCTCAAGGTGAAAAGCTTATTGATGAAATGCTTGAGCTTTATCAAACTAAAAAAGAGCAAAGTAAAGAAATGATGGAAGGGACTACTGGCGTTACTGAACAACAAACTGTTAACAAACCTGTAGTACCATCTAAACCTGTTACAGTACCCACTGGTACAGTTACAGAACAACCTGCTCCTACTGTAGAACAGGTTAAACCTGCTACTCCTACTAAACCTATCAAACCTGTTAAACCAAGTAAACCTAGAAGAACTATAAGTGCTAATGAGCTGGATGAAGCAGATGCAGCTTTAATAGCTGCTGCAGAAGGTCAAGATATAGGTTTAGGTACACCTGCTATTCAACCTACTGCTACTGCTGCTCCTTCTTCTGTAGATACAACAGATACAGAAAAGGAAAAACCTATAGTAAATAACGACATATTAAGTTCTGATGAAGATCCTTTTGCAGGTGGTTTTGGTGATCCTACAGGAGAAGGTGTATTTGACGAAAGAGGTGGTGAAGCAGTAGAACCATCTAAACCCAGTAAAGCAGCTAAAGCTAAACAAGATGCTCAGGATGCTAAAGCTAAATTTAATAAGTCTGTTCAAGATTTCTTTGATTTACTTGATGACAATAGTGTAGGTTTTGCCTTTGACCCAGCTGCAAATGCTGAGAAACAAGCAAAGATATTTGTTGCTTTCTTAAAATTATTAGGTAATGCATTTAATTTAGGTGCATATAAGTTTAAAGAAGTAGCCCTGAATATGTATGAGGCTATTGGTAATAATAGAGAAAAGTTAACTACTCACTTCGATTCTATTAAAGGTGCTTATACTACTGCCTATTATCAGATGCCAGAGGAAGATAGAGCTAGAATGAGTTCTCCTCAAGAAGTTGCTGCTATTACTGTGGATGATTTATTTGATACACCTGTAAGTGATCTTACAGAAAGTCAAGTAGAAGAAGCAGCTAAAGCTGGTGTATTACCAACTCCACAAGCTCCTGCAACTATTCCAGCAGATGCTATTACTGATAATGAGTTAAAGGACTTTTCAGAAGATAGCAGATTAGGTATCCTCAATACCTTCCATTATAAACATGACGCTCAATTAAGCGAAACAATAACTTTTGCAAATGGTAATAGAGTAACATTCTCACTTAATACAGAATTACCAGAGTTATTCCGTACTAGGTTAAGTGATTTGTCATTTGAATATTCTGTAGCGCCGTTTATACACTATAAGACTAACAGTACTAAAGTAAAATGGAATAATCCAGCTACATATGATTGGGCTAGGGTAGGTATGATAATCACAGATAGCAAAACTGGTAAGAAATACTGGTTAGCTATGCGTAGTCCTAATAACCTTAGAGTAGGAGATACTAGTGAAGAGTATAATACTTTAATATATGATCTTAGGGCCGCACGTGCTGATATTATATCTAGATTTGTTGTTAAAGATTCTAATGGCAATCTTACTAATGCAATAGATTATAATATTAAAGTAACTCCTACACGTACATTAATACATAATGCAGTAGAAGGTATTAGTAAATATGCTCCTATTAATGATGCTAAGTTTAATAATATCTTACAGTTAAGTACTAATTTAGATGAAGAACTTGATAACTTTGGTTACAGTACTGGTGTAAGATCTGCTGAAACTATATATACTATACACGGTGATAATACTGGTTTTACCGGTACTACTTCAGGTGGTGTGTATTATATTATAGCTGGTAACAAACGGTTATCAGGTAGACCATTGCCATTAAAGATTAGCACAGTAAGCTATAACAACTTAGAAGAACTAGCTAATCTATTATCTACTATCGTGTTTAAGTCTGGGTTCTCAAGCTATGATAAGATAGGTAATACAGATCTTATTGGTTCTGACTTAATAAAGTTATTCTTGAATTATGGAGAAGCTACTCAAGTAAAAGATAATAGTGATATTAGTGATGCTGCTGCTAAGAATCTACGTAATAAACAGTTATATGTAGATAATACTGGTGTAGTAGGTAAGTTAGTATATGGTAATAATAGTACCTCAATTGCTGGCTTAACATCAGACCAAAGAGATAGAGAAAGAAAAGCTTTTGTAGATTGGCTTATGAAGGAAGGATCTATGCCTTTTAAAGTACCTTCAAAAAACAATGATGTTGTATCAGTAGACATGAAGCTTAGAGATCTGTTTCAAGGTAGATTGGCAAGTAGTGTAGAGAAAGCTAATGGTAGATTAGAATTGGTACCTGGTGTAGTATTTACTAAAGACGACTTAGATCACACGCTATTAGCATGGATGATTAAGAATGGTATGTTAAAATCTAACCTCAATACAGAGAGATATGAAAGACCATTCGTCATTGCTGATGGTATTACTCAGGATGCTCCAACTAATATTCCTAATTCTACAGCTATTCCGACAGTAAGTGAACCTCAAGTCGAACAACCTACAGTAGAAGAGAGACCTACTCCTACTCGTAAACGTCGTACTTTCCGTGACCTCAATACATTTGGTGGTAGTGAAACTGAAGTAAGAGTAAACTTTACTCCTAATAAGACATATACTTCTAAAGAAAAGATGAATAAGGTTCAGGCACGTAACTTCTTGAAAGAGAAATTAGGTATGTCTGATGCTGAGATTGATATAATTGATGTAGCAGTATCTTCTGATATGCCAGCTACAGCATTATCTCATATGACACAGGATGCTATTCATCTTTACTCTAGTGACCCAGCTGGTGTTGAATATCATGAAGCATATCATAGGGTATCTCTGTTGTTAATGTCTGAACAGCAGCGTAATAAAGTATATGATGCTTACAGAGCCTCTCATGAGAATATGAAAAATGCTTCTAACAAACAGGTTGAAGAAGCATTGGCTGAAGACTTTAGAAAGTATATGCTTGAAACTGTACCTTCTAAGGCTTATAGAATTACTAAATGGTTTAATAAGCTCATAGACTTTGTATATTCTCTAATAGGTAGAGTGCGACCTACAAGTATCTTTAGGGGTATATATGAAGGTAAATATGCTAATGTACCTGTAACACAAGAAGCTAAGGATAGATTTATAGCAGCTTATGGTTATAGAGTTAATTTCACACAGCATGGTCATGAATTTCAGAATATCAAATCTCTTGATAGTTATTTTCAGGCTGTAGATTACTTTACTACATCTTATATTAGCCAATCTATGACTTCTGAAGATATAGTAGATGACTTATCTAGAATTAACATAGACTACAACGATATGAGAGAATTCTTAGAAGATCTTTCATATGATGACGCTGCTACACCTGAACAAAGAGCTGCTGCTAAAGAACTGTTTGATAACTTTGATATATTCAAACAGGATGTGCAAGCAAAACTAGCAGAGCTAAGCTTAAAGCAAATTAAGGAAGAGCAAGAGTATGAAGAAACAGAAGAACGTGATGGTGGTGAAATAGAAAAGGATAACTTTGATAAATATGATAAAGCATCTTATGAAGTATCTGTTTTACATAATATTAGACCTGCTGTCAAATTGTTCTTATCTTCAATAGAAGACCGTTTATATAATGCTGCTACTAAGACTTATACTAGGGATATTAATCCTGAAACAGGTATTCCACGTGTAACTCCTTTTATGGCTGCTTGGCGTAGAATTGTAGATAAGTTATTTGATGAAGATAGTTACGGTGGTTTAATACGTAAATCTGCTCAGTTAGCTAAGACAGATCCTTTCTTTGCTTCTGTATATAACAGATTATCTAAGATAAAGGACTCTAACTTACAGACACAGATATTTCAAACTATTACTGGATTTAGACATAATTTCCTTACTGTAGGATATCAAGATGTTGGTACTAATGAAGTAACGTATATATCTAACTTAGGCGGTAGTGTAAACGTACGTAACGGTAAGCGTATTGTAAGTGACTGGAATAGAAATTTCTATAACAGCGAATTTATGATAACTGATGAACAGGGTAATAGAAAGCCTGATATGGCTAAACTTAAAGAATTAAGAGATGAACTTACTAAAGCTACAAATGAATTAGCAAAGTTAACAGATTCATCTACTAATGAAGATCTTAGTCAAGCACTATATAAATTATTAGATATTTATAATAGAATAGGTATATCTATTACTTATGACACTTTATTCCAAGCAATTGTAGATAAAGTATCAGCTATCAATTCTGTTAACAAGCCTACTATATTACAGGCAGCTAAGGATTTATTAACAAGTAATAGAGATGGCAGTTTGGCTAAAGCTATACCTGAAATATTACGTAGACCAGTAAAAGATAAACCAACAGATCGTATTAAACGTACTGCTGATGCTATCTTTACTGGGGAAAATAGCATACTTAACTTAGCTATTGTACACTATCAATTGAATAATAATAACCTTGAAGAAAAGGTATTAGGTCCAAAAAACACTACAGTTTATCCTTTATCTAAACATAACTATATTACTCTAGAAATAAAGAAATTGAATAATGATAGATCTTATGTCAATAAACTGTTAAAGTGTCCTATCAATAGTTCTTCTATAGTTTATAATCAGTTAAAGAGTAATCCTAATACTCGTCTTACTGTAGGTACATTACTTAACATTACTGAATATAATTCTGGTAATACAGGTACGGATTATCAATCTGCTCCTAAAGTAGAAACATTCATTTCTAAATTCACATTGTCTGAGAACGATATATTAGTACTCCCTACTATGTCTGATAAAAAGACATATATGCCTATACAGGGTCTTAGACTATTTAAAGACCGTACAATGGAGATTGTACCTTTGGATGGTGAACTCAGTATTAGGATGTCTAAAGATGTAATAGAGCAGTTCTATAAGTATTATAAGAGTGAATATGATGCTATATTACAGTATCGTAGAATGAAATTAGCAGAAGACCAAATAGACGATGCTAATAGACCTACTATGTACTTTGGTAAGAAAGGAAAGGATACTGGTAAAGGTGGTAAATTCCGTATTGCTCGTGGAGTATGGCATACTGATGAAAACGGTAATACTAACTATATAGACTTTAATAGCTTAAGTGATCAAGAATTAATGGATACTTTCAATAATGTTGCTCAATTGAAAGAAGATATTAATACTACTCTTATTCATAGAGCTGATGAACAGTTAAAGTATGTACAGAAATTAGGTTTAATTGAGCAAAAGAAATCAGGTTTATGGTCTAATAAGTTCTTACCTGTTTCGTCTATAAATGAAAGAAGTAATAACTATGCTAATACTTATGCTCAATTATCAGGTTCTCAGAATAAAATGCTAAGAGAGAACCTTGCTATTATGGATGCTATTTGGACATTTACTGTTAATCATTTTGTTTCAATGTTTGAAACAGAAAAGGTAATATACAAAGATGTAGCATTCTTTAAGAATTATCCAGATGTATCTAAACGTCTTGCTGGTACGCTATCAACTGGTGATAGACCTAGATTGGACTTTACAGATCCAAATCACATTATGAATAAAATACCTAGGTATAAGAATGGCAGATACAACGTGGCTGGTCTGAAAGATATCGAAACACATACTAATCAACCTAAAGAACTTTACAAAGCTATTTACAGAGCTTATGTAAGAGAACTTATGGAAAATGATGGTAATTATACTAAAGAATTCATAGACAATGTATTTGAATCTGATGATTTATTTAGTCATGAAGATATACCTCAGGCTATTAAAGATAAAGCTAAAACTAGTACAGAGCGAGATTTAAAACTATATGGTGATATTACTATGGATAAAGATGGTAATATTACTATAAATACAGAAGATAATCCTATTAACCAAGCAGATGCTTCTGTATATTGTTCTCCTACTATGTATAAAGCTATTCTTGCTACACAAGGCTTATTAGATGCTGAGACTGAAGCTGCTATTGATTACGTAGAAGAACATGCTGATGATCTTGGTGATGTACGTAAATATGTAAATACCCTAGCAGCAGTAATGTCACCAAAGAAGATGGTTTACTTTGGTAATGAAATACTTGAACCATTACAAGGTGAATTCATAAATATGCCTATCTTTAATAAGATGGCTATCTTCCCTCTGTTTAAAGTATTAGCAACTGGAGACTTAAAAGCACTGTATGATAGAATGAATGATACTACCAATCCTATTGATATGTTTACTACTAAATCGGCAGTAAAAGTAGGTAATATCGTTGAATATGATTTCTATACAGATACTTCTCAGTCTCAAATATCCGAAGAATTTACTAAGGATGAAAATGGTTCTTATAACAAACCCATTACATTTAGACAACAGAGCTTTGGTAACTTATTAAATCAGATGCCTATTGAAGCTCACGAAGCAGAAAAGCGTATGTTGGTAACACAGGCTATGAAAACTGTATATTCTAACATCAGACTTGATGGTGATTATTATTTACCAAATGGTAAAAAGCTATCTGGTCGTGAATTACGTGATTATGCTATGAGAGCTATTGATGACTTATCAGATAGAGGTTTAAATAGGCTTTTAAAGGATTTACACGCAGTTAAAAATGAAGATGGTACATTTACCTTCAAAGACTTACAAGGTATCTCAGATTCGCTTGTAAGAGACTTAATTGCAAGTAATACTGATTCTGATATAGTAAATCAAGTTGCATTGAATGAAAGAGGCGAGTTTAATGTACCTATTTCAGCATCACCATTATCAAAACAACTTGTAACTAAGTTAATATCTAAAGTAAATAAAGAGACTGTAGATATTAATTTACCTGGTGGTACATTTGTACAGATGTCTTCATTTGGTATGAAATCTATAGACAAACTTGGTCAAGCAGAAGCTAAACAAGACTATAGTAAATATATGGTAAATGAAGGTCGTAAGCTAATGCTTAAGAATGAAAATAACTCTATGGACTGTGTAATTAGTATTAACTTACTTAAGCACATTATACCTGGTTATGATAATATGTCATTCTTAGAGGCTAGACAATGGTTAATTGATAATCATATTATTGGTGATAATGCTTCACCTTCAAGTATGGCTTATCGTGTACCAACACAAGGTATGTCTTCTATTGCTGCTCTTACTATTAGGGATGTAGTAATGTCTCAAGCAGGGGATATTATAATATTACCTGATGAATTTACTGCAAGAACTGGTTCTGACTTCGATATTGATAAATTGTTCTTAACCCGTTATAACTATACTACAAAACGTTCTAATAAACTTGGTAGAAATGCTACTAATGTTGAAAAAGAAAATGCTTTAAAAGGGTATGATGCTTGGGCAGATGAAGTATTAGCTATTCGTAATGGAGAACCTGTTACAAGGAGAAACTCAATGAAGGCTTCTGAAGCTATAAACGAATACCTAGAAAGTAAGAATTCTAATATACGTTATGATATTGTAGACGGTAGCTATAAAGTATATGAGTATGTAACTGCTAAAACTGAATATAACTTTGATAAACCTATGTCAGAGAATAGTCAAGGAGCAATAGAAAATCTACTTATTGATACATTTATGGCTTCATTACTCGATCCTAAGAATGTACACGATACTACTAGACCTCTTGACGTACCTGTAAATATCATGAAGAAAGGTATTGTAGAAGTATATTTCCCAGATGTTAAGAATAATCAAGCTCTATTTGAATACACAGAAGCATATCAGGATAATTTAAAACAAGACTTTGCTGATAGTAAATCAGGTATTGGTCCTTTTGCTTTGAATAACCCTCATCATGTATTAGGTCAATTAGTAGAGTTAGTAATGCAAGCACCAGAGTATATGCCTAAATTTGGTAATTTACATAGAGTATCTGGTGTAGACGATATTCATATTCTTGACTGGTTGTCTGCATTGATTAGTGCTCACGTAGACGTTGCTAAAGATAACTACATTATTAAACTGAATGTAAATACATTTACTTATAATGTTACTAATTTATTGCTAAGAAGTGGCGCTGGTAAGAACACTATGTATTTTGTATCTCAAGAGATAATGAAACGCATGGCACAGGATTATATTCAGAGTAAAGGTACTTATGCTATCGATTCTACTAAATCATTCCAGAGTAGGTATAATGAGAAAGAGAAAGCTATTCTTGAAGAGTTTACTAAGAAAGCTAATCAAGCGGCTACTAATAAAATTCAGAGAGATGCTATAACAAATCTTTTAAATAATGATAAACTTAGTTGTGATGAATTATTTGAAATACCTGAAGCTGGTAAGTTAGGTTATCTTGAGAATCTATTGCGTAAAGCCAATGAGAAAGAAAAAGATTTTGACTATTACTATGGACAACTTCTTGTATATAAGATGTATAAACAGATAGATCCTATGGCTAGAGCCTTATCAGATCTCGTTAAAGCATCACAGGTTGATACTAAGAAGTTTGGTAAAAATGCTATAGAAATGCGTCAATTCTTAGATAAGATAGCTGATGTACAGTCATCTCCTTACTTTACTCCAGAAATGATAGATAAGTTCTATAAAGATACATTCTTACAAAAGAAGATTGACAATAGTATTATATTTACTTTAAATCTATTAGGTAATATAAATATCCAGAGTAAAGATAAATATTATAATAAGTTTAGGTCTTTTGTTAATGCAAGTGGGTTAGCAACTATATCTAATAAACAAGCTATTACTGCTATTACCAATGCTATAGACTCTTTCTGGAGATCAACAGCTTTATATGCTGACTCTTCTAGTCCACTTATTAATAGTATGAGAGAGCTTAATAGACTGTTTATTGGTACAGATAGTATAGCTAAGAGATTAAATAGACTGAAAAAGGATATACTTGCTGATAAAGCTAATAATGGTAATAAGTATCCTATGATATCTGTTACTAATGGTAGAATCAGTAATCTATTCCTTAACAGTATAACAGGTGTTACAGATACTACTAATAAAGGTATAGATTATATTCGCCTTGACTATTCTGATGATATTAACTCTAATGCAAGTAGACAAATACGTGAATACTGGCAAGAGTTATTAGATAGTAATGTACCAGAATTACATGATTTTGCATATGATTTAATTCGCTATGCAGTGTTTAGCGGTACAGGTATCAAACATCTTAATTCACTATTTGACTTTATTCCGCAAAGAGCTTTAGAAGAAATAGGTTACTTTGATGCAGTACGCAATATAGAAGATGATACTGTAGATTTTGATCTCTTATTTACTAAGGAAGATATAGATGAAATCTATCGTAATAACTGGCAGAATGATACATTAGTACCTACTGTAAATTTAACAAGGAAAGGTATATATAAACTTACTGCTGTTGTTAGAGGCAAGTTAACCAATGTTGCCTTTAAAGGTTCTGATAAACGAGCTTTATGTAAGAATTTAGAAGGTATATCTATTTATCATCCTTATGTTAAGGTAAGAAATAATAGGTCTACTGGTAATTTTGATTTATATAAGTATATCGGTACTTTTGTAAAGGATGATGGCAAACAGATTATTGAAAAGCCTGTATACATACTTGTTAATAAGAAAGGGTACAGAGAAGGTGGTAAAGGTATGGTAACAGAATATTTAAGTAAATGGGTAGTTGGTGAAACAGCATCAAGATACTCTATAATACCTGGCAACAATGTTGCTCCTAGTTATTCAAATTATGGTGGTAATTTCTTAGAAGATGTACCAGAACTGATTAACAACAATGTTATACCTAAACTTAATTCTCAAACCAATGATGTTACTAAAGCTGGGTTAGATGGTGTATTCCATCCAGCAAGTAGTATAGATTATATGTTTGGTCTTGATGGTAATAATAATGATATTAGATATCAATTGAATGAGGAAATGAGTGAAGATGGTGAAGTAGAACAAGCATCTGAAGTTAGACCTACTACAGAGGGACAATCTACAGAAACTACTAGTGATTTTAATGATAAAAATGAATTTCCTACTGATGAAATGAATCATTGTATTAAAAGTTAATCATATATGAGTATAATTTGTCCTAATTTAAAAAACGAAGAAGTTGCAAGAGAATTCGAAGAATTAAAAAATGCAACTAGTGAAGCAGCGGCTTATCATATATGGTCGCTTAACAATGGTAATAGCATAGATAAGGCTCCCAATGGGGAGCCATCTAAGCTATTTTCAGACCTTTTAGAGCATTATAATGGTGACAGGGTAGCTGCTATTCAAGCTAAAGCTAGAACTTACTCTAATAGCTTTAGAGACTGGTTTGGTGATTGGACCAATACTATAAAACCTGGTAATATTATTTTTGGTCATCCTGCAATTGGTAAAACATACTCTTTAGAATCTGGTAAATATAAAGATAAACTAATTGACTGGGATGAAGAATTTAATACAAAAAGAGATAAGTGGATTGAAGACCATTCAAATACAGTCAAAGGCACTCCGGAATATAAAAAAGCCAGAAACGAATATCTAATTTATCCAGAAAGACATCCAGATTATGTAGAATTTATTAAATCAGAATGGGAAAGAGTAAAAAATAAAGTCAAAAAAGAAGGTAAAATATTATTTGCTTCTCCACATAATTTACTTAAAATGTTTCCACAAGATTTTAATAGAATTATAAATTTAAAAGATGATGACTTTATAAAAAGAAATATTGGAAGAGGTGGAAAAGAAAAAGAATCTAAATTATGGAAAGAAGGAATAAATGAAACAATTTCAAATACTACAGGGATACCTGTAGAATATTTAAATGAAAATCAATATTTTGAGGATTATTTAAATAAACATCTTGGTATATCCAAAGTAGTAGATGAGAATGGGGAACCTTTAGTAGTATACCATCATAGTAGTGATAATATTACTGATTTTAGTGTTTACCCATCAAAAAGGTACTATGGTAGTTATTTTTCTTTAATTCCTTACAAAGAATATGGCGTAAATCAAACTGTTAATTTTTTGTCTATAAAAAATCCATATGTTACTGACGTAGAAGAAACAATGGAGTTTGGTAAAACCAAAGAATTAACTGATTATATAGCAAATAAGCATGTAGACTCATTATACGATGGTATGATAGGATTAAACAATTTGCTGCCAGAAGATGTAAAGACTTTTTCTAATCCTAAAGAAATATTAGAAATTGTTACTTTTAATCCAAACCAAGTTAAATCAATAGATAATCAAGGTACATTCTCTACTCAGGATAATAATATATATAATCAGAAAATAGTAAATAGAGAGACTAGATTAGAAAATTTCTATAATTCCTATGTTAAGCTAAGAACTAAAACCGTAGAGAAAGCTGAGAATGAAACTGAATTACGTAAAAGACGTAGTAAACTATCGAGTAATTCAAAGTTACGTGAAACTAACCTAGATGCTATAATGCAAGAAATTCTAGGTATATACATATATGATGCGGATTACTCTACAACAGATAGTGCATTAAGAGAATTAAATAATCTTTCTGAAAGTCGCTATCTAACTCTATTAAATGAGGAAATAGACAAATTAGATAGACTGTTGATACCTGTTGACTCTTTAATAGCAGCAGTTAATAACATTAACAAAGGATACAATAAACTTTCAGACTATTCTAAAGAAGTACAGGATCGTCTATTTAACATGCCTGTGTATAGGGAAGCAACAGAATTACCTGTAATAACACGAGCAAAGAGCTTAAAACAATACAATGCTTATCAAAAGATAAAATATAATAAGGAATTAAATACATTTATTTCTAATTTAAAATTAACTCAATTAAAATTAGCTGCAAGAAAGTATCATTTAGATACAATCAAGATGTTTGTTGAAGAGTATGACCGTGGTTTTGAAGACATGAAACTAAAAGTATTAGATGAATATTTATATAGAACATCACTTTTGTCTAAGAAAGCTCCAAAACTACAAGGTACATATAATTTGTTAGAGGATTTAGCAAAAGGACAATCTGAGTTGGATACTAGAAATGCTAATGAACAAATGCAAAAAATATCTAATGTTACTAACATCAAACAAGCATTAGAACTATTATCTAAAGAGTTGCCTGAATACGCTCCTTTTATAAGACATTTGCAGGAAATACCTTATTATGAAGATATATTAATAGAGATTGATTATAACTCAGAAGATTCTTTTGCTTTAACTAAAGCAGTTGGTAATACTTCCTTTAAAATTGATCCAGAAACAAACGAATACACTGCTAAGATAACTATAAATAAAGAATCTTTTGGTTATAGAACTTTGCTACACGAAATTGTACATGCTTTTAGTTCTATAGCATTAGCCGGAAGAGATGAACACGGTAATAATGAATTTGTATCTGATATAATTGCTATCATAGACCATTGTAATAAGTATTTTGAGATTCCAAAAATATTTGGAACATTAATGCAAGATTCGTTAAATTATGGTTTTACTAATCCTCAAGAATTTATTGCTGAATTTTTTAGTAATCCTGCTTTTCAGATGTTATTAAAAGAGATACCAGCGATCGGAGAGACAGAAATAAAAGAAAAGAATATCTTTAAATCTGTAGTAGAGGCTATAACTAAGTTCTTTGCTTCACTCTTTAATAAAGAGAAGAATCTATATAATCAGATTGAACCATTAATGTATAAGATTATAGACTTTCAATCTGACTTACATAAGAATAATACGATTAAATACAATCCTAATAGGGAATACAATAGTGATAACTATACAAATAATCAAGTAATAACAAAAGTTATTTCTAATAGTAAGGATTTATTAGATAACTCTAGATCTAAAATGGCTACTGTACTTAGGGATGTTGCTAATAAAATAAACATGCAGCCAGTATCTATTGAATATACAGATAGACCATTAAATGAGATATATCCTGAAGCTACTTATTGGACACCTGCTATATACGATAAAAATACAAATAAGATTGTAGTAAATACTACTGGTGATTTTAGTAGATATGGTTCATTAGAAAACGTATTACTACACGAAATAGCTCATGCTATTACTCTAGACTCTTTAGCAGCAGATACAGAAGCAGCTAATGAACTTAGAGCTATACAGAAAGAGTATGCAGCTACTCATGAAGACCATGCTAGTAAAAATGTATATGAGTTTGCAGCTGAGCTGTTTTCTAATCCTGAAGTAATCCACAATATGCAGGATTTCCCTGCACCTACTGGTAAAAAGACTATACTACAAAGGTTAATGGATTGGTTTAAGAGATTGTTTGGTAAGAATACTACTCATGAGAATCTTATAAACAGGATAGTAGAGAATGTAATTGAATATAATGCTTATCAGACATTAGAGCATAATGAAAATACTGATGATTATATACCTTTAGCATTACCTGCTGCAAGTAAACGTGAAGAGATTGCTGCTACTAAGTTGATGTCTACTTTTGATTCCATAGTAAAGACATTAGAAATACGTACTCAATCTATGCAGTATAACCCTATTGATGATTCATTTGATAGAAGAGAAACTGTTAGAAATACAAGTGTTTTTAATAGATTATATAATCTTTCTAATACTGTAAAGAATATTACTGACCCTAATAGTATGCTTGATGTACTTAATGGTAGTATTGAATACATGAATAGTGTAATAGACTCATTAGCTGAAGCAGAGAAAGTTCTTGATAATATCAATGAGAAGATTGAGAATGCTAAAGCTATGGGAGATGAAGCAGCTACTAATAAGTATAGAGTAGCACTAGATAACTTTGGTGCTGAGTATCTATATCCACATGAAGCTAATTTAAATAACTTGTATGAGACAGTATTCTCACAAGAGTTTAATGATGCTATATATGAATCATTACTTGGGACAAATGTATTTAATGATATTAGACAGACTTTAAATGCGTTAAGAGCTGAGTTCAGTTCAATTAAGATGGATAGTAGAGATAATATTGGTTGGAAGTATAAAAATACTGTTATTAGAACTCTTACTAACTTCTTAAAAGGTGAGATGGAAGAAGCAAATGATCCTCGTATAGAGAGTGCATTGATGAACTGGTTAAGTTTTGATTCTGATATTTCAGCATACCATAAGTATGTAGGTTTACCTAATAGTACAAACAATGCTGTTATCTCTTCTGTTAGAAAGGTTATAGGTGATGTAAACAATGAAGTTCATAAGAAAGTATATCACAAGTATGCTGAGCTTATGGGTTTAGCTGCTGCTACAAGAGATCATTTATTACTATTTGAAAGAAACTCTAAAGGTAAAAAAACAGGTTATATCATTAGAGATAGAAAGTATGGTGAATATCAAAATGATAAGTATAATTGGCGTAAGAAATGGTTAAAAGACCATAAATTAGCTAGTGTAGATGAGTTGAAACTTGATCAAAATTTATGGTTAGAATATCAGAGAGCCTATAATGACTGGAAATCTAAACATGCTGAAAGAAAATATACTCCTGAGTTCTATAATATATTTGCAAATCTTAGTATAGAAGCTAATCAGGCATTATCCGAAGTAAATATAGATATTGATAACTTACTTAAGCCTTATTTAGATAATGTTACTAAGAAACCTAGATTTGAAAACATGTCTCAAGATGATTACGATAAGTATCAAAGACTACTTGAGAAGAAAAGGAATTTAGCTAACCCATATGATGCTCTTACAGGCGAAATAAAGCCAGAAGATAGCGTAGAGTATAAGATAGCTATGGAACTTACAGAAGCCTATGAAAAGCTCCGTAAAGGGCTTAAATCAAAGGCTAATATGGCTGCTTTCATGGCTGAGATGGAGAAAATGAGGGAAATAGAAGGATATACTCCTGATGGTAGATATACGCTGTATGAGGCTTGGTTAGAAAGAAATACGAGATGGGAATATACTCCAGAATTTGAAGCTCTTGTATCTAAACAGAATAAGAAAGATTACGGAGAGATATATGACAGATTATATCAAGCAAGAACTAATCTCTTAAAACTTTACAGAACCGATAGATACGAAGTAGATTATATTCGTATGCCACAAGAAGTAAAAGAGAAGATTAGAGAACTTGATATAGCTATGTATAGGATACGTCGTAAATCAGGTAAGTTAGGTGGTGGTAGAAGACTGTTTAAGTCTGAACTTAGTGATATAGCTAAAGATAATGGTGGTAAAGATGCAGTATCTCCTGATGATATATGGGTAGATGATAAAGGTGTCAAGCATTACTTCTCTTATATGACCACAGTAAAACCAATAAATGATAAGTACATGCATAGAGTACCTAATAATAATTGGGCTGAGACATCTGAAGAATCTGCTTTCTATAATCCTAATTATGATCCTACTATACCTGAAGCTGAACAGCCTAAATTAGAGTTATATGATAACAGAAAAGATTATAATGCTGTTATGAGAAACACTAATTTATCTAAGCTTAGACAGGCTTTAATCGATACCATAGGAGAAACTAATGCTAAATTAACTCATACCAATTATCGTAATGATTACAAGTTACCACAGATACCTGGTACTATATGGAACTATATAAGTGGTAAAGGTTTAGTTACTGGAGTTAGAGATTATATGTTAGATGCTTTTGCTATTACTCCAGATGATGAATTACATGGTGTAAAGAATAAAGTAAGACCTAATGGTACTGAAATTAATATTATGCCTACTCAGTATACTACTATGTTAGCAGATCCTTCTGTAGGTACTAATGATTTAGTTGGAGCAGTAATGCGTTATTATAGAATGGGGTGTAACTATGAAGCTAAAAAGAAAGTAGCTCCACAATTGAATCTGTTAGATGAAACTATTAAGAAAGAAGGTAAAGTAGTAAAGAGTCAGAATACTGTATCTGCAGCAAATTCTAATCTTAGTTATGTAATGCATAAGTATATTTCTTATCATTTATATGGTAGACGTACTACATTGCCTGAGATTACTATAGGTAATCATCGTATTTCATTAGATAAGATTTTTAGACATTTTGCTACATGGGGTAGAGATATAGGTCTATCTTGGAATTTACGTTCAGCTATATCTGGTGGTGTTTCTGCATGGTCTTTTTATGCTGCTGATGCCTATATTAATAGGCATATGAATGTCCGTGATTTTACTCTGGGTAATGCGGAATTAGCTAAAGAATTGCTCACACTTAAGACTTTAAGGCAGCTTGGTAAGAATATGGGAGATAGTGATTTAATATCTATGCTTGAATATAATGGGCTAACGTTTAATCAAGAAGAAGATATGTCTAACACTAATAGGTGGAGAGTTGGTAGAATAGTAACAAGAATTGTAGAACCATATTCTGCATTTAAAATGATGTCTTTCTTACCTAACTCTATATTTATGAGAGGTATCTATAACAATTATAGATTACTCGAATTAGAAGATGGTAGTAAGCATTTTATTTCTGAGAATGATTTTCTTTATAACCATTTTCCTGAACAGTCTATAGAAGAAAAAAGAGCTATCTATAATTCTACTAAAACTACCTTATGGTCAGCATATGATAAGAAAGGTGGAGTTAAGATAAAACCAGAGTATAAGAAGTATGTGACTAAAGAGTTAGAGAATGAGATAAGTGATAAATTAGGTAATATATCAAGTCATGCAGAAGGTATGGTTGAAAATGCTGATAAATCCGGTGTACATTTACATACTGCACTTTCTACTATACTGATGTTCCGTGCTTTTCTACCGAAAAATATAGAAAACACATGGAATCCAGCATATTGGAATTACCAAACAAAAGAACTTGCTATAGGTACAGCAATGGCTTATTGGTATGGATGGCTTTATGGAGCTAATAACTGGGGTATAAAAGCAATAAGAGCTCTTACATTTAGAAACAAGGAAAAAGATATATCTGAATTATCAGATAGATTTAATGTTAGTGAGAGTTATACAAGGAAGCAGATTGAAACTTATGCTAAAAGGTTTAATGCTCAAGTATTTACTTATATATTCTGGCTTACTTTATTTAATGCTTTAGGCATGATAGGTAGTACAGGACCTGATGATGATTATTGGTATCAAAATGTCCTTATGCTTGAATTAAAGAAGATTTCACTTGAATCTGGTTCAAGATACAATGTTATGGATATTGCTGATATATTTAACTCAGTGTCTCCATTACTACAGACTGTAGAGGATATAGGTACTGCTTTTGGTCCTTGGTCTTACTTCAAAGAAAGGAAATATAAGAAGATTAAGAAAGGAGCTTTTAAAGGTCTATATGGTTGGCAAAGAGACTTTATTAAAGTTATTCCTTGGCTTAATGCTTATTATAATATGAAGAATCCAGGAGAAAAATTACGAGACTTACAGAATCGTATTGGTGGATAAACAAAAAGGGGAGCGTTTCACAACGGTCCCCTTTCTTTTTACAATTAATATTAAAACAACTAAATTACAGCGACTATTCAAAATAGCTCATATCTTCTAAACATGGGCTAATCTGAATATTTATATCTTGTTCCTCAATACAATTGAGTGTAAATACTTCATTTTTATTTTCTAAGTTTACGTCTTCAAATACTATCATAGTTCTATCGGTTTTATTAGAGTCAATTGAATATACTGAAGTAAAGATAAAGATTTGTTTCTTTACTTCATCTGATAGTAAGTGATAATACTTATTCTCTACCAGTGATATTAATCTTCTCTGTGTTGGGTTTATTCGGAGAATAAATACTGTATGGTAATCTATTTCTCCTTTATAACGATACTTACCTATAAATAGTTTGTGATTACTAACTTTTTGTACCATATTTATATACTCAAGATATGATAGACCTTTATAATCAATATAGATATTATTATCTTTTATCCAATATTTTGTATACTTATATAATACAAGATTTACATATGAAGCATTAAAGAATAGAGCTATCACAGCATTCATCATATATCTCTGATCCATCTCCCTCATAGTAATTACGAGAGTAATCCCATAAATTGTTCTGTTTATGCCAACAGATTTGTTCGATAGTATCTGATATTAATGTAAGCTTTGCTTCAATAGATTCTGGTGTAAACTTAAATACTTTTACTTCATAATTATTGTTACTTTGTATAGCAATAATATATGTTTCATAAGTATATTCAGCAATATCTTTTTCTAATTCGTACTTAAAGTACCAGTGAATAGCTAACCAATAGTATGCTAATTGCCTACGATAGTCATACTCTTCAATAGAATGCTTAAAGTTGTTTACATCAACAGTAGTTTTTAAATCTACTAAAATAATCCTTTTCTCTGTATGATCAATTATTAATCTATCTAACAAAGACTTACATGATAGCTGATAGTTTTGGAAAGTTTTTGGAAATTCCCAATTTATGTGAAACTCATTGTTTTGTTCACATGTACTTGGTAAGTTATATAGTAATTCATTTGCTTTCTTATGCTTCTCAAGATTACTCTTGATTGTTTTTAGCATACGAAGATCTGCAAATGATATTACTTTCATTTCAGTTTGCCTCTCAGTCTTAAGATATTCAATATAGTTCTCTAGCTTTTTAGCCATTTCTTTGGCTTCTAAGAGTACTTTATCGTTACTCTTACCTTTTGTACTATAAGCAGCTGAATAAGCCTTTATAAGGGCTAAATCAGGGTCTATTTCTACAGTACCAACTAGATTCTCCGCAAACAATTGTTGTTGTTTACTACTTGGAGTATCAAAGTCTAATATCCGATAATGAGCCCAGAATTCATCTGGTTGGAGTATGTACATATGTATCATAGTTCCTTTATCTAAATAACTAGCTTTAAGACCTTCAGCGGTTCCGTCTAACGTATCTTTCAAGTATTTTGGACCTTTCTTTATAAAGACTCCTAAGTTACTGTTAGAGATACGTGTCATATCTTCATAATAAGGTATACTTAAATCCATAATCAACCGTCTTCATCGTCATCATTGTTTTCTTCTTCTAGTCCTATAAAGGTAAATTCTCTTTTTGGACCAAAATTAATAATGAGATCAAAATTCAAAGTGTTAGTTTTCATAGGCTTTTATCTTCTTTATACATTCTTCTGTTTCCTTATGATTATGTACTATGAAAAGCATATATTTCTTATCTAAATTATTTAATTTAAGATAATACATAAATAACTTCCATTTATAAGGAAACACGTCATTCGGCCTACCTTTTGCTTCGATTATAAAGTTGTTACCAACAAAATCTGGAGTATAAGTCATAGGCCGAATTTTTTTATCTTGAAACTGAAATGAAGGTATAAGTTCAAACTTGATAGGTTCATATTCAGCTTTTAACTTCTCTTCTTTAAGTCTAGAGTAAACATAACCTTCTAATTTACTCTTGAATGATATTCCGTCTATCTGAATTGGAGTGGCATTCTTGACTTTTTTGTTTACTGAGTTTTTCTTCTTCTTTATCATGCATATATGATTTAAATATAAACATGAACGTAGTAAGATTTACTATGTTGCTGATAGTACAGCATAAGAAGCAGAAACATATTAATTCAAAAATACTACAGGTTAACGTAGTATTAAGTATGTCTAAACTCATAATTGTTCTTTTTCAATCTTATCTGCCATTTCAGACAGTTCCTTTTTTAATTCTTTAAGTTCTTTAATTTTATCATCTAAGCGTTTTTCACTTGAATCTGCTTGATAATTAAAGAAACGATTGATTTTAATATATGTTTCTTTATCAAAGAAATGCATAATAATACCAAAGAATACTGAGATTAATAGAAAAAGAACTGACGGAATTGCAAACAACCAAGAAATTGCTGTACAAATACCGTTTTTAGCTTTAATTAGAAAATTCTTCATATTTTTTTAATGTTTGGTTTAGCCATTCGCGAATTGCTTCAAAACTATTATTTTTTATAGCATCGCTAATATCTTTACTTTTAAACTTTTTATGCACTAGAAAGCAATTTAAGCCTGTTTTAAGGCTTATTTTGCGCATATTTTTAACACCAGGAGCATCTCTATCAAAGCATATTAAAATATGCTTAAAACGCTTCTTTAATACCTCTAAGGCGTTATCTGGTATAAATGTAGATTCAGAAGAGGGAGATATTGCATTATATCCTAATTCTTTAAGACACATTACGTCTTTCATAGACTTAGTAATAATTAACAGATTACCTTTTTCAGGTAATTGAGCATAACCTTGTATATCATACTCTGTTAAATTATTACGCCACTTAGTATATTTATCTGCTAATGGTCTATAAATTTTGAAATGATCATATACTTTATAGGCATACATAGGATTTTCATCCTTATATATACCTTTTACTATACCATTACATAAATAATATTTAATACTATTTACATTGTATAGCTTTAAAGTATTTATAGATATATGAAACTGTGACCAGTAATTTTTGTCAGTTTCTGTAAAATCTTGTCTTACTACACCTATTACAGTTTCCTCAGTAGGTTTTTGTTCTTTAGTACTCTTTAAAACAGTATTATTTTTTATATTAAGGTCTTTGACTATCTGGTTTAATGTATCATTATAGTTAGTAATACCAGTAAATTCTTGTACAAATTTAATAACATCACCACATAAACCATTGCCATGATCTTTAAACAATAATTTACCTGTCTTTTTACTTTGGAATATACCAAATGAGGGATTCTTATCCTCTCTAAAAGGACTATTGTAAATATAACCTATTTTAAATTGTCCTAAATAACGAGCATATATATCATATTCTGATACTCTTGATAAAATATAATCAAGTGTTATTGCTTTTGCTTTATTTGCTCTTCTTGAATCATACATATGCTACAGTTTTAAATAGTGGGAGTAGCGGACTCGAACCGCTCCATAGGTATAAACCTGGTCCATTCACACATCTGCCTTACTTATTAATTATTAATTAATATGTGCTTACTCCCTTTGTTTTTAAAAACAATTGTAACGAGGGGGGATTCGAACCCCCAGATAAGTTTCCTTATCGCCAATTTAACGATTCCACACTCTTTTCAAGTTTGCCTTCTCCATGCCAGTGGTGCCGCTCATTACTGAGCAATCGTTAATCTTCGTCCCCATGCTCTTTGTCGAAGAGTTTTGTAATTTGCTCAATCTTTTGATTGGCTGAATTTTCATCAAGACACTGTCCTGATGTAATCCAAATATCTTCTTTAGTCTCCTTATGTTTAGCAGCTATAGAATGGCCTAAACCACTCCTACATTGAAATTTTGCTGTCCAAAACTTAAACATATGATATCTAAACATCCAAGGAGAGATACAAGTAAGAATTTGAGGTAGTATCAGTGGATCTTCTGCTTTTTTAACGATTACCTCAGTAATAAGATACTCTAATTGTTTACCTTTGAATCGACCTAAATCTGCAACCTCAGCAAACGTAGAAATTTCTACACGATACCCTTGTTGTTCAAGGTAATCTGCTAATTTAATAGCTGTATAGGACTTGTAAAGCATATCTTCTGCTGTTACCATCCAGTTTTCACCTATCCCAATATGTAATCGTATAAATTTACCATTTTTATTACCTAATTTCTTTACTCGCTTTTTAAGGCAAGGTAGCCCTTCAAGAAAACGATCGTAATCAAGTTCATCACCATCGTTTTCATCCCATTTATAGGATTTTCCAGAGCCACCTAATTGCATCTCTTGAGTTAAAGACTCAAGTTTGTCTAAGCCTTTATTATAGAAATATTTTGCTTTTTGTATTTCCTCAAGAGATAAACCTTTCCAACCTGGGTCATCTTCATTACAAATTATATCATAATGTTGTTTAGTCCCAGTGTCTTCGACAATTTCACACTCCGTGTAAAACTTTTCGAGAGAATCAAAATGTACAGTCAATTTTTTACCCATACTTCACATAATTTATCCAAAAAATACTTTAGTTCTTCCAGAAGAATCTAATTCTTTACCCTCTGTAATTCGTTCTTTATTCTCTGGAGTAAAGAACTTCTTGACCATTTCCCTTTCGGTATCAGTCCAGTTACAGATTAGCATGTCCTTCCAATTTTTGAAATAAGCCTTCTTCATACGGGTACCAGATTGAATCATACGCGTAGACGCAATACGACGTATGTTACAAGCTTTGATACACTCACGAAGTTTCCAAACGTAGTTTACTACATCAACATCATATTGACTTTCGTAATCTACAGAATAGTCAACTTCTATAATGCCTCCGATGAATCGGTCAATAGTAGATGCGTCTAATTGATTGTTAGCCACATACTGTCGACTCGCACCACTGCCAAATGTATTAGAAGTAGCAATGATGATACACTCGGGGTTACGACTAACTAAACCAGTAGTAGTCTCTATCTCATCGTTAGCAAGAGCGGCATTTAGGACTTGACCTACCGCAGGGTCTAATGCTGTCATCTCATCAATCAAGATAATAGATGGCTTTGCGTAGTATTCAGCAAACTTTGTGCTTTCTCGAGTAGGATATTTATATCCAAGGAACTCTGTAGCAGATGTTCCAATACCACAAGATATACACAAGTAAGGTAAATTCAGTTCTTTTGCAGTCATACGAGCCATAGTAGATTTACCACAGCCTGCAGGACCTACCATCCAGATGTTACGCATACCTGCTTCAATAAGCCTTTTAAGCTGTTCGTGAGGCTGAAGTTTAGACATATCTATCATCTTTGCTTCTTCTTCAGCTTTACGCTTCTTTTCCTCTTCTTCAGCTTTAAGCTTTTCAGCAAGTTTTCGTAGTTTCTCCTGATGTTCACCAGGATTCTGCATATTTATGCCACCAGGAGAAGTTTTATATTTTTCTCCTTGAAGATTTTCTACAGTAAAACTAGTATTTCCGGTAGCTTCATTTTTTTCCTTTTTGATTACTTTCCAATAATCAATAGGTTTATATCTGGACTTTTTACCAGCTTCATTCTTTTTAGTAGTAGTAATACTACCAAAGAACTGGTCTCCAACTTCAAGTTCTTTTGGATTTGTCTTAGAAGTTAAAAAATCACTTGATGGTTCTTGTAATGCTTCACTTGCTTTTTTACTTGTTTTTTTTACTTGACTTTCTAATGTTTTCTGTAACATAGTAAGAAAACCACTAGATACATCATAACCACCTGTTTTTACCTTAGGAGTTGCACCTGAATCTTTTTTATCTACAAGTGTTGCTTTGATTGTTTCGTCTATAGTTTGATAATCTAACATATTGATTCGTTTTAAAGTTAATAAAAAGGGAGGATAACTTTTGTTACCCCCCCCCAATTTCTATATTGGTATGCCTAAAACGGCAAATCATCAACATTATTCTGTTGTGATGTATTATCTAATGTTCCATTTACTACCTGAAAAGGATTAGCTGTAGAAGATTCTGTATCAGCTACTACCGGTTTTTCAAATAAGTCAATACCTAATTTAACGATAACAGATTTGCCTTCATTTACTGTAGACATCGGTTCGATAAATGTATACTTTGCATACTGTGGTAAAGAAATATAGCCAGTTTTACTATATACAGCTTTAATACGAACAGGAGTCGTCTTAACTTTTTCAGTAGATAACTTATCAATTACCCACTGTGCGTATTCTTTAAATCCGCCTTCTTCTTCGTACTGAAGTTCTTCTTCTTTGTAATAACAAATAAGAATTTCTTTAATTCTTTCCCACTGATTATCTACTTTAGCATAAAATACATCATCAGGAAGATTTTCTCCTGTACTTGTTGTACGACGTGGTTCCCATTCTGTATGAGTCATAGTTCTGTTATCTTTAACAAACTTAAACTCAATAAAATTTCTACCTTGTACTGATGTACCATATCGTACTCCTGTAAGAAATACATCATCATGGATACCAGCAGACAAAAATGCTACATCCTTCTTTTCAATTTGTTTTGCTCTACTTGAACTATACATACTATTCTTAATTTTTAGTTAGGCAAATATATTTTATTCCAATCAGTAGTTATTTTGCCAGATTCGTCACTTTCTGCAATAACAACTGTTTTACCTCTAAGATGAGGTGCTCTCGCTTCTACTATATTATTCTCTCCACCTTGAAAAGATATGAGAGTTTGGTTTTTCTTTCTATAAACATATCCAATAGCATCTGCTTCACCACAGATGATATCACTTAGTCTACCAGCTAAATCTAACTGCATTTCAGAAAGTTCTTCACCTTCTTTATTGACTAATTTATCTTTAGTATGACCTACTAAGATAAATTCTTCGCATAATTCGCGAAACATATCGATAACTTTTCTTACAGCTTGTCTGATATAAAACCAGCCAGCGCCATTAGGCAACATACGAACATCACCTCTATAGGATTTACCCATTGGAGTCTGATTATACAAAGTAAGAGCATAGCTTAACGTCATCTCTTCTAAGCGTGTTGCATTATCGATAGTAATATGTTTATAAAAGAAGCCATTACACTCTTTGTTCTTTTGACGAATTGCTGCTGCAATTTCGCCTAAATCTGCTACATTACGAGCTTGAACACTAAGTGCATCTAAGAACTGAGAACCACCTTCAAGGTCAATGATTAGATTATTCTCTAGTTCACTTACTATAGTAGTTTTGCCTGATTTAGGTTTGCCAAAAATAATAAGGAATCTTGGATTAGATACCTTAGCTTTTACTTTTTCAGTAGGTAATACTATCATAAATTATGATTTTATTACTTACATAGTATGATAATGTTTGTTAAGTTTTGAAAAGTTCTGAGATAGTAAGTTTGTTAATATTATATTGCAAAAACGTTAACAATAGTAATTGAAACATTAATAATTGTTGTACGAGTTTCTCGTGATAACGAGCGAAAATAGTCGCGATTTGCATAGGTCGGAATTACAACATCTCCGATCTGTACAAAATCACCAAAAAAGTTAGCCGGGATGCCGTTAACAAGAGCATCATAGCTTTTTTCTCCACGATAATTCCGATATGCCTTCATTGCGTTAATTGCACGCTGCCATGCTTCGAATGCGTCAAGATCACGCTGAATTTTCTTAAAGCGATAAGCTGCGTCATACAAAGAACTCTTGTTTGTTTTCAAACTAAAAGGAAGAGTATAAACAAAATCTTCCGTATTACTCGTTCGCCGATCCAGAAAGGAACTTTTAAAATACGGTACAAAACTTGTAGCTTTGTCAAAAAGATTCTGCGTATAAGCACTATAATTAGAATTCTTATTAGAATTATTCAAAGAGATAATAAAATCTTTCATGTCAGTCTATTTTTTAAATTTAACTAATTGGTAGGATTAGCTTCTGCTTGTCTATCTATTTCAATAATGTTATTGTGTGCTAGGTCGTTTTCAAAATCTAAAATTGCTAATTGACCTTCACGATTCTTTAGAATGTGAATATAGATCTTATTTTGTACTGGTAATCGATGAGGACCATATATAGTAAAGCCTAAAGTTTCTGGACGGGCTATTACTAACACAACATCACTACCTTGAAAAATAGCATCAGCAGATGAAATGTCACTTCTCATAGGATAGTGATAGGATGGGTTATTAATTCGATCAGGAGACTCAATGTTCCTATTCATTTGAGAGAGCTGAATTATTGTAGTGCAACCTACCTTCTTTGCATTAATAAAACAGTTCTGTAAATCTCTAATAATAGATAAAGCATTCTCTTCGCTTTTTCCGCGTACTAAGAGAGTGTGGTCAAGTACTATTACTAACCATTTATCTTTTGCCATTTCCTCTTGAAATTTAGCTATTGTAGCAGCTATTTGAGCTACATTTGCAGCGGTATCTACGTAATAGATAGGATATTTAGATAAGTCATTTGCAACCGCTTCTATGGTCTTAAATTCAGTATCTGAAATATCTCCTTCACCGCTATATAAGGTATTAGTAGTAACACCTAATTTACCGCTTATTTTTCTACCTACTTGTCGGCTTGAAAGCATTTCAAATGAAAAAGATAAGATAATAATATCTTTATTAGGATTTAAACTACAAAAATCATTTTCTAACATGCTCGCAAATGCTGATTTACCAGATCCTGATGCTCCTACTATAGTGTAAATAGTACCAGGTTCTATACTACAAACTCTATTGAATTTTCTCCATCTTGTAATTAGAGGTTCAATTTCGTGTTTTCTACGTAAATCTATATATTCCAGAGTTTCTTTAGCTACTTCTGAAATATGTCTAAATGATAAAGGAGCATTATATAAGGGTTGTTCCATATGTATTTGCTTCTGTTATTTCATTAGACTTCATTTGCTCATCGAGTGATTCCCACTCACACTGGGTTAACCATTTCCACATAGTTTTCATATAACCCATACGACCTGTCATAGTAAGATCATTTAATTGAAATTTTAAACATTCCATTAAATGTTGGTGAGTTGCTTTGCTTTTTCCTACTATGGAGTTATACTTTTTACGGCAATTATTTACATTTGCTCGAAGAAAACTCTTTGTACCATCTGGTCGAATGACAACTTGTGGATAAGCTGCATAGAATTCGTCAAACATTGTAATTTTTCTTTCGACGATTTTTATAAGATTATCAGTAGGCAAATAAGTGATTGCTTCGTTTGATATCTCTTTTACTATGTAGCCTCGATTGATTAAATCTTGTATTTCTGCCTCGCTCACCAGACTGACGAGTTGCGAGACGTGCTTGATGCTTTTTTGATTAACGTCTAATACAAGATTTAAGAACACTAACTGATTTATAGTTAATGGCTTGATCATATCAATCAAGCTTATATCTAGTTCTAATACCATATTCTTCTCCTTTCGTTAAAAGAAGTCTATGTTATAGATTGGATAGTCTTTGTTAAGTTATGAAAAGCCCCATAGACTTAGCTGTTGTGGCTTTAATGCGTTAATAATCTTTGTTGCTTGTAGAATGTAATAAGCATAATTAATATTATATTGGTCAATAGGTTTATCTTCTGGAAGTGTATTAAGTATAGTAACACCATACCCTTTAAGCATATTTTGATACTCTTTTATACCTTTATTGTCTTTCCATTTCCATAAATATAAACCATTTGTACTAACATAAAAACGATTAATTCGCTGTTGTACTTCATTGTTGTATTCTACTGTCCATTGTTTACCTGTTTTTTCAGCTTGTAAGAATTTACGAATGTCTTTACAGTTCATTATAGTATCTTCCACAGGTATTCCGTCTGCAAAATACCTAATAACTGCTTCAGGTATTATCTTAGGATTAAGACCTTTACCAAGTAAGACATCTGTAATAAACATACCTTTCTTTTTAATAAGTTTATCATCTTTATTAGCTTTATATCCTTCTTTAATTGCAATATAATCATTAATTGCAAATTGATACATAGCTTCAAAACGATCTTCTTCAAGTTCAAGCTTTGTTAACTGTTCCCAGGCTTTACAAGCTTGTTTAACCTGTTCGTATTTGTTTTTCTTAAGTAAGACAAATAAACCATCAGTATTAGCCTGTACTATTCTACAATCTAATTTAACTAATGATTCAGCTAACATAAGTAATAGCAATTGCCCGTTAATACGGATTTGCATTACTGCAAAAGGACTGTAACAAAAATTATGTTCGTTTTGTAAATTACCACTTAAACCATTTAACGCAAGTTTCAAAGTTTCATTTTTTACTTTGTTTCCATTTCTTTTTGCTTCTAATCGTTCTTCTCTAATTTGAGAATAAACTTCAAGAAATTCGGGTCCTAAATGTTTAGGATAAAACTTGTATTGTATTAGCATACTTGGATATAGAGAAGCAACGTCTATATCTATTAGCATTTCATCTTCTTTTGGTATAATAATCTCAGGATTATTTACTGAATGAATACCGCCTACTCCTACAGAATAACGTAGATTATCAAATATAAATTTATACTCATATCCTTTTCTACCTGGAGGAACTATTTGTTTCTTCATTTCTTCAAGCATATTTTTAAGAATAGGAGATTCATATTTAACAAAAGGAAGTATAACATCTTTCAATGGAATTAGGTTCATAGGAGAACGAAGATCTTTAATCTGTTTCCATGTTAATCCAGTCTTTTCAAGATATTTTTGAGTAATAATCTTCATACCAATATTTACTCCATCTTTACTTAGGACTCTTACACCATATTCATCTTCAAT
>ULPD01004074.1_pt1 | contig 37171 bp, 53 predicted proteins | sample 1953161 | NCBI WGS metagenome assembly ULPD01 (sample SAMEA4835619, study PRJEB28245) | human gut metagenome | biome: gut microbiome; material: fecal sample | place: Denmark | collected 2008
CACGAATGATCTGAGACTTTCCACGCTTGATGGAATCACACATCTGGGCATAGTTCTTATCAACAATCTCCAGCTTCATAGCATATTTATAGAGCATGTTGTAGAGAGATTTCATTCTTTGCTTCGTACTCTGACCAACATCTGCATTCCGGATCGTTCCCTCCATGTGATTAGGACGAATATCTCTCATTCGCATGTCCCAGAGTGGCTTTGAGTGATTGTAAGCAGATACCCATGTTCTTGCGGCAGATGGTACTATTTCCTGAAAATGTATATCTGACCATTTATCATAGAGTTCAGAGAATGTAATATTTACGGTATCAATATCATAGGGATTCTGATTATAATTGGTCAGAGCAGTAAGAGCTTCTGCCCGGGTACTGTAATAGCCGATGGTAGCATATAACTGCTTAGCCTTTCCTGATTCTTCGTCAATAGCCCATCCTTTCGTTTTACGAGCAATCCATGGTTTCCTGCGCTTGCCAGACAGCTTATACACAGATCCGAATCCGTTTGCATTTCTCATATCAATCATCCTTTCTTATCTTAAAAATAGGCATAAAAAATAAGCCTATCAAAATGAGAAGGCTTGTGATATAATGTAGTTTGTTGAAACGTTAGTCATAAGCCTTCGGTTTGTGGGTAACTGTCCTCCGGGTGCTGGTAACACCTGGGGGATTTTATAACAAGTCCTTAGCAACGTCCTCCCGCTATGAGGGAAGTGACAACGCTCTGGACTTTTTTGTTTTGAACTATTTTAAATGTAACGTAAAAGACCCCGCATTTCTGCGAGGTCAAGTTTGAAATACAATAACATAATATTTGTGCCCTATAGGCTGCTTAATGTGGTTATTATACTCTAAATTTTTCTCGCATTCAACGATAAAAAATATCATTAGCATACTGTTTATAGTTTTGTAGGTCAATTTCACCTTTATCAAAGACTTCATTGACGATTAATTCCATGATTGAAAATGGAAAGGTGTCAGGAGGTATGTAATGCTCTCCAGTATCATTCTTATAATTATGTGCTCCTGTTGAACGATAATAATCTAAAGTTTGGTAAGCAAGTTCAGTAATTCCGTCCCAATAATAGCTTTTCAAGTCATGTATTCTATTAGCAATTCTAGGAGCAATAAATAGGTATTCATAATTGCAATATGGTCTTGTTCCATTTAAGTCAAATAAAAGAGCCAGAACTAGGTAATTTAATTCTCTATCAAAATCTCCATCTCTGCGCAATACATCACTTTGACGTAGCGTTGTCATTCTCAACATAAAGTGATTATAAAAAACTGAGTAATACATCGTCTTGGCATTATATATGGACCATAAAAGATCATCCATTTTAGCCCAGCTTGGAGTGCTTGTTTTACATTGAATAAATTCGTCTAATGTAAAAATTTTGTCATCCAAATAGGGAACAACATCAATTAGATATTTATTTTTTGTAACATATTCTTTGCCAATTTCAGAAAGTTTGTATACAGTTCTGAGAGATAGTGTGAATATGTTAATATTATCAAGTATGCGTTGGACAAGTTCTGTTTTTTTACCACCGGCATTTAATCCATGATCTTTAAGGATTTTTCGCATTTCGTTGTATCTTAATGCCTTGAGCGAATCTACCTCACTGCAAGGAACCAAGTAGCCTTGATTTATCAATTCTATATGTCGCTCTATTGGTTTGTTTATTCCAAATGTTGTTGCAATCAACCGGGCATAATCATCATATGTTATGCCGATCGGTTTGCCGTCAACCCTGAAAAGGAAGTTTACATTGGAGAAATCTGAATGTGAATTATCCCCAATCCAAGGAAAGTGAGGCTCACATCCTCTTTTTATTTCATCTGGTGTAAGCAATGATAATCCTCCTTAAAATTTTCCTCTTAATTCTACGACCTTGCCAATTATGCGTACTGGCTTAGTCGCTATGGTTTCCTTGTCAAAGAACATCGGAGCATAAGCAGGATTGTTAGATATAAGCTCCAATCCATCTCTATATTTTCTGAGGCGCTTGCAAACGGCATCATCACCATTCACAAGGGCAATCACAGTATCTCCATTCTCGGCATCTTCCTGTTGCTTAACGATGACAACATCACCATCTACTATACGGGGTTCCATGCTGTCGCCTTTTATTTTTAATGCGAAGAAGTCACCTGTCTTAGCCAGATCTTCTGATATTTCCTCGGTATCAATAATATCAGTAACTGCATTTATAGGAATGCCTGCAGCGACACGACCTAGTACCGGGATTTTTCTAGCTTGAATAGCTTGTGACTGCTGAGGAGTATTAATTTCAACCTTTCCATCCAGTAAGGCAAATAAGTCATCAAAATCTATATTCATACCTTGTGCAGCTTGTCGGATGCATTGAATCGATGGTGATATTTCTTTTCCAGTTTTTGGATGTTTATTTTTCTCTAATAAAGAAATGTAAGCTTTACTTATTCCGCTACGTTCGGAGAATGCATCCATACTAAGTGAGTGATCATCTCTGTATTGTTTTATGATATCGCCTAATGTCATTCATCCACCTCCTTTTGTTTACTATATTGTACAGCAATAGCAAAAATATGTCAAACATTTTGAACAAAGTTATTGACATACAGTGTTCAACATGTTAAACTTACAATGTCAAATAAATTAGACAAAAGAAAGGAGGTAGAAAGGTGGAATATAAAGTTAAGGAGATTCGTGAAAAAGCTGGTATAACTCAGGAAGATCTTGCCATAAAATCAGGAGTATCAAGGACGATTATATCTGGCCTTGAAAGTGGAACAATAAAAGAGACATCGACAAGAACGCTTAGAAAAATAGCAGATGCTCTTGACAGAAGTGTTAGTGAGTTATTTTTTTAATCAAAATGTCTAATATGTTAGACGAAAAAAGAAAGGAGAGGCATGAAATGGATATAACAGGAATTAGGTATTTAAAAGCCGATTCATATATGACAAAAGATGAGATTGCTGAGGCATATGGAATATCGATAAGAACGGTATGTAACAGATTATCGGAGCTGGAGATATACATTGCAAAAGGAAGATACAGTGAATACACCATATTGGATGGTTTCGGTGTGACATATGTCAACTATCTTGCGCTTGTAGATTTCATGCAATACCGCAAAGAATTGAAAGCTGGCAGAAGAGTACCACCGTTCAATCCTAAGAAGGTTGCAGAAGGTGGGACGGTGTTGCAGGATGCGCAGTGAGAAAGGAGAGACATGCATCATTACATAACAAAATACACGGAGAATGGGAACAGATACGTTGAATCATGGTTACAGATCAATCTGCCATTTGGTAGATGTATTTGTTTCAGCAGAAAAAGGATAAAAATATAGGAGCCACCGCTTGCCTAGATGACCCCCATAAGAATTAAACCTTTTTCCAGTTACGACCTTTTTCCTGTGTTGGAGGAAGTCGATCACCTTGATCTATATGCACCTGTCTTGGCTTTGGTACAGATCCGCCTCGTGGTCCTACTTCCTTATAACTTCCAGGAGATAAGTTGTCAGTGCCTGGTTTGTATAACGGAGTACTCATAATATTCACCTCATTTCTAAATATATAGTCATGAACACTTGTTCATACACTATATATAGTATTCAAAGAAAGGAAAATGTCAAGTGGATAAGTATACAATACTACAAGTTATTGAGAAAGAGAGACTTAGACAGGGAATGTCAAAGCGTGAGTTGGCTAAAAAGGCAGGAGTTACCGACCGGAGTCTGTACATGTGGGAATCAGATCAAAGAGGAATGACCTTGACCAATGCAGACAGCTTACTAAAAGCGGTTGGAATGACGTTAGTTATAGATATAGAGAGAAAGGAAAGGAGAAATCGACATGGTAAAGAAGATAACACCGAATCAGGCGGCTGAGGTAATGGGATGCTCCCCTCAGTTTATCCGGATTGGAATGCAGAGAAACTTATTGGATATAGGTGATGCGATCAAGATGTCAAGCATCTGGACTTACAACATTTCTCCGGGAAAGCTTGCAGCGAGACAGGGCATCACAATAGAGCAGTTAAATGATCTCATACAGGCTATGGGATGAAAGGAAAGGGGTGAGTTGGTAGTGAAAAAGAAGATATGTAAATGTGCTGTTGGGATCATGTTCTTTATTGGCTTCATGCTTATATATGGAGCGGCAAGCTCTGTGGCATTTGCGGAAGATATGAGAATCGTGGAACCGTGGTATGCACACCTTGGACAGGCATTTGCCGGAGTGCTGCTGACACTCCCTTATCTGGTAGGCAGGAGAAAAGCATGGTTGAGATGAAAGTGTTATCAAGCCATGAAGAATGGCTCAAGGCAAGAACAAAGATAGGTGGTTCGGATGCTTCGGCTATTGTGGGAATGAACCCATATAAAAGCAATGTGGAGCTTTGGAAAGAAAAAGCATATGGAATTGAACCGGTGGATATATCGGATAAGCCATATGTGAAATATGGAACAGAAGCTGAGCCGCTTCTCAGGGAATTGTTCAAATTGGACTATCCGGAATACCAGGTGTGTTATGAAGAGAATAACATTTGGTTCAATGACAAGTATCCGTGGGCACATGCAAGCCTTGATGGATGGCTTATAGATCAGGATGGTCGTAAAGGCATATGGGAATGTAAGACGACGAATATCTTACAGTCCATGCAAAAAGAGAAGTGGGATCACAGGATACCGGATAACTATTACATACAGGTGCTGCATTACCTGATGGTAACAGAGTTTGACTTTGTGGTACTTAAGGCACAGCTTAAATCTGTATATGGAGAGAATGTGTACTTACAGACAAGACATTATCCGATAGAGCGGTCGGAGGTTGAAGAAGATATCAAGTATCTGATCGAGGAAGAATCAAAGTTCTGGGAGCATGTACAGATGAAAAAAGCACCGGCACTGAAATTACCGGAAATATAGTAAAGGGGTGAGAGAAAAATGTATTACAGAATTTGCAGTAACTGCGGAGCGAATCTTGATCCGGGAGAGCGATGCGACTGTGAAGAGGAGAGACAGAAACAGACAGACCGGATCATGAGCATGATGAAAATAAACAAAGATGGTCAGTATGAACTGGCTATGGTGGGAGGATGTACATGGAATTAAGAGTGAATGAGGTAACAATACCGGAAAAGATCAGCTTCAATTATGAGGAACTGAAAGCAGAGTTGACTGAGAAAGTGGCATTTTATGAGACGCTTGTATATACAGATGATCAGGTTAAGGATGCCAAGGCAGACAGAGCAACACTTAACAAGCTGAAAAAGACATTGAATGATGAACGTATACGGAGAGAAAAAGAGTATATGCAGCCATTCAATGAATTTAAAGCACAGGTTAATGAGATTATTGGAATTATAGACAAACCTATAGCTGTGATCGACAAGCAGGTGAAAGAATTTGAAGATCAGAAGAAAGCCAAGAAGCAGAAAGACATCGAGGAGTTATTTGCCGGCATGGGCTTTCAGAGTTTCGTTACACTTGAAAAGATTTGGGATCCTAAGTGGCTGAATGCATCCACTTCGATGAAAAGCATTGAGGAACAGATGCGGTCAAGAATGTACCAGATTGGTGATGATGTGCTGACACTTCATAATCTGCCGGAATTTGGCTTTGAGGCGACAGAGGTATACAAGCAGACACTTGATATAAATAAAGCCATCAAAGAGGCACAGAGAATGGCAGAGATCGCAAAGGCAAAGGCTGAAGCCGAGGCTAAAAAGAAAGCAGCAGAAGAAGCACGAAAGGCAGAGGAAGAACGCAAGGCAAAGGAGATTAAGGAAGAACAGACGGTAATTGCACCGGCAGAACCGAATGAGCAGGCTGTGACACCGTCTGAACCGGTGCAGAGTGCTGACAGCACACCGGAGAGAATGGTAGTCAGATTTGAGGTATTACTCACAACGGAAGATGCTTATGCATTGAAAGAGTTCTTTAAGAGTAGAAGCATAGAATTTAAAGCTATTTAGGAGGTATACAAGATGATTAAAGCAGTAAGCGGATTAGTATCAATAAACGGATCAGCACCGATGATTATATCGGAGTTGGCACTCACAGTGAAGGCAATAAGAGAATCACTTGCTAAAGAGTATGGAGAGCCAGCTACAGAGCAGTTGATAAACAGAGCTATGGAAGTATCAAAAGCCGAAGAAGATCTTGACGAGAGCATGAAAGGTCTCATACAGGATGTGTGCACCATATTGGCGAAAGCCGATAGTAACAAGGACAGTACAGAGGATCCGGCATCAATTTTCGAAGATGCGTTTCTCAAGGCATTAAAAGACATGATCATGCATTAGGAGGAAAAGTAAATGGCAGCTAATAATAGTTTAGTGAAAAAAAGCAAGGCACAGCAGAATTTGGGAATCACAGCATACCTTTCACAGGATGCTATAAAAAATCAGATTAATCAGGTAGTTGGTGGTAAGAATGGACAGCGTTTCATTTCTGCTATCGTATCAGCATATAACACCAACCCTACACTTCAGGAGTGCACAAATCAGTCGATTCTTTCAGCAGCACTTCTTGGTGAGAGTTTACAGCTTTCACCATCTCCACAGCTCGGACACTATTACATGGTTCCGTTCAATAACACCAAGGCAGGCACGAAGGAAGCACAGTTCCAGATGGGATACAAGGGATATATTCAGTTGGCTATCCGTTCCGGTCAGTATAAGAGACTGAATGTTGTCGCTATCAAGGAAGGCGAGCTTGAGTATTTTGATCCTTTAAACGAGGACATCAAGGTTAATCTCATGGTTGATGACTGGGACAAGCGTGAAGAAGCCGAGACCATCGGCTATTATGCAATGTTTGAGCTCGTGAACGGCTTCAGAAAGACAATGTATTGGAGCAAGGCACAGATGCTTGCTCATGCGGACAAGTATTCACAGGCATTCAGCAAGGATGCTGTAAAGATTAACACAAAGTATGGCGAGAAAGAAAAGGTGTCATTTGCTGACTATGAAGCCGGTAATTATGATCCGAGAGATTCATGGATGTATTCATCATTCTGGTACAAGAATTTTGATGGCATGGCATATAAAACAATGCTCCGTCAGTTAATTTCCAAGTGGGGTGTTATGAGTATCGATCTTCAGAGCGCATTTGAGCGTGACATGACCACTATGGATGGAGATGGAAATGTGACCTATGTGGAAAACGATACAGAGGAATATGTTGATTCAACAGCATCAGAACCGGAAGCAAAACCGGAACCGGAACAGGGCAAGGAAAAAGCACCTGTTATTGAACAGTCGCAGACTACACAGCAGAATCCTGCCGCCGCTGCACTGTTTTCATAAATAATACTTGTTCATGGCAGATACACACATCACACAGTATAAGCCATTGTATATAGCCCTGCCGCTGATCCGGTGGCAGGGAGAAAGGAGCATTGATTGATGAATCCACAGTGGATAAAGAGCACATCGTTGAATAGCAGAAAGTACAGGAATAAAAAGGTTGAGGTCGATGGGATTCTATTTGATTCCAAGAAAGAAGCAAACCGGTACATGGAGCTTAAGCTGTTAGAAAAGGCAGGAGAGATCACAGACCTCAAGAGACAGGTCAGATACGAGCTTATACCGAGGCAGAGAGAACAATCGACTGAGATGTACAAGGCTGGACCTCATAAGGGCGAATATAAGCCCGGTAAGGTCGTAGAACAGAGCTGCTACTATGTTGCCGATTTTGTCTACAAAGAGGGTGAGAATATAGTCGTGGAAGACACCAAGGGCATGAGAACAAAAGACTATGTGATCAAGCGAAAATTGATGCTCCACCGTTATGGAATACGAATTAAGGAGGTATAGAGGGTATGATAACAGATCTTATCGAAGCAAAGAAAAAGGAACTGATTTCAATACAGGATGTCGTTTATGAGATCCTTGAAAAAAATACAGATGCAAGAAATAATGATGATTTCCTGTATTACCTTGTATGTAAGCTGATCGGAGAAAGAAAGCATGGATACAACATAGATCATATTCAGGTAAAAAAATTCTTTGAGAATCGATCAGGGCTTGGTCTTCCGTCGACCGAGACAGTGAGACGTACAAGACAGAAGATACAGGCGGCAAATCCGTGGCTTGCCGGTAACAGATATGTGCGATCGATGCGGCAGAAGAATGAGCAGGCTTTCAGGGAGTATGCAAGAAAATGAAAGGAGCACAGTGGCTATGAGTGATAAAAAGAGCTTCGTCTTTTATACCGAATATAGAGAGCATTTAGAAATGCTTCCACCAGAGCAGATCGGTGAGTTGATGTTAGCTCTGATTGATTATCAGGAGACCGGTGAAGTCCCTGATCTGCCAAAGGGTAGTGCTCTTGCTATGTGCTTCTCATTCATTAAGAAACGGATGGATAAAGATAATATCAAGTATGAGGAGAAATGTGAGCGCAACAGATCCAATGGTAAGAAAGGCGGCAGACCAACAAACCAAACGGTTATTTCAGAAACCGAAGAAAACCCAAATAAACCGAATGGTTTTTCAGAAAACCAAATGGTTATTTCAGAAACCGAGAAAAAGTCAACCGAACCCAGAAAAGCCGATAATGATAATGAATATGATAATGATAATGATTGTGATAATGAGGAGTATATACATACTCCAGAAAAAATATGTGCTAACGCACATACAAAAAAGGCGGTCAAGTCACCCAAGAAGCCAGAACCGGTCGTGTATAGTGATGTGCCGGAATTGGATGAGGCTATTCATGAGTTCATTAAATTTCGCAAGGGCATGAAAAAACCGATGAGTGACAGGGCAGTCACCTTGATGATGAACAAGCTTGAGACATTATCCCATGACAAGTATGAGCAGGTACAGATACTGAATCAATCGATCATGCAGGGATGGACAGGGGTATATGAGCTTAAGGGTGAGAATAAGCAGTATTCCCATTCACCAAGAGCAAGTAACAACCGGGTAGCGGATCAGTTGGATGAATCATACAAGATGATGGCTGAATGGGCGCAGGAACGAGCAGAAAAGGGAGGCTTCGCAGATGAAGAAAGAGATGGATAATTCAGCAACAAGAAAAATTAAGTTGATCGCAAGACATTATGGCAAGGGTCGTCTGGTCAGACAGTGTATTTCATGCTTTGCATTATTGATCAATGTTTTTACCTGGTGGTGGAACAATGAGACGACTAGGAGAGAGGCAAGAAGTGAAACGGCAGAAATGAACAATACACTGGCAGAGCAGATCGCATGGGCTCAGATCACAACTGCTGCACTGGCAGAGTTATTCGACATAGCAGATCAGGTCGATGAGCAGAGAGAGGTAGTTTTGACTGAGCTTATCGAGAAAGCCAAACAGGAGATCATTTATGAGCATGAAACAAAATAAACGATGTAACACCTGCAGACACAACCAGACCTGTACGCTTTCAGATACAGGCAGAGTATTACATGTCTGTGATCTTGATAATTCGTACATAGATAATGCAAGACTGGCATATGGCAGGTGTGAAAAGTGGAGAGGAGTAAAGCAGAATGACGGAACAGGAGTTTGCAAAGTTCGCCATGGGCCTAAAGACATATTACCCGAGAGAGAACCTACTGCCGAACAGACCGGCAATGGAACTCTGGTACAGACAGCTTCAGGATCTACCGTATGATGTGGCAGAGACAGCACTCAACAAATGGGTATCAACAAACAAATGGTCACCATCCATAGCTGAGATTCGGCAGATGTGCTGTGAAGTAAGACAGGGAGAGATACCGGCATGGAGTGAAGCATGGGAGACTGTTTTATATGCGATCAGAATGTATGGATCATACAGACCGCAGGATGCAATGATGACACTTGATGATCTGACCGCAAGGACAGTGACACAGATCGGCGGATTTGTGAATATTTGCAGGAGTGAGAATATCGACATTGACCGGGCGAATTTCAGAATGGTCTATGAGGAACTTGCAAAGCGGAAGCAGAAGGATGCGCTGATGCCGGCAAAGCTCAGAAGTGCGATACAGAAGATACAGAGCAACAGCATGATGATGTTGGAAGGGAGAGAAGATAATGAAAAAATTTGAATTAACAAGTGAATTTAATCTTAACTTTTTTGGTAGAAAATTTTTTAGAATTAAGGCTCTCGTTAATATTGAGAGATACGGTGTAAAAGCTGGTGATTTAGGGGGATGGGTAGAAAAAGAGGACAATTTAAGCCAGAGCGGTAATGCATGGGTATCCAGTAATGCTAAGGTATCCGGTGATGCATGGGTATCCGGTAATGCTAAGGTATCCGGTGATGCGGTGGTATACGGTGATGCTAAGGTATCCGGTGATGCTAAGGTATACGGTGATGCTAAGGTATCCGGTGATGCATGGGTATCCGGTAATGCTAAGGTATCCGGTGATGCGGTGGTATCCGGTGATGCGGTGGTATCCGGTGATGCTGAGGTATCCGGTGATGCTGATTATGCGGTGATCAAGGGCTTTGGAACCGTATATAGACCAACAACATTTTTTAGATGTCATGATGGTGAGGCAAGGGTTACATGCGGCTGCTTCTATGGAACAATTGACGAATTCCGGGAACAGGTTAAGCGAACCAGAAAAGGTAAGGTTGCAGATGAATATCTGAAAATTGCGGACTTGATGGAATATCATTTTAAGGAAGAGGACAGTGGTGAGAATGTATAAATGCATTGACTGTCAGGCAGAGTTCGAAGAGCCGGACATGGAAAGAGAGCGCATTGGTGAATATCATGGACAGCCGGCATATGAGTACCGGGCTATATGCCCCTTATGCGGATCCTGTGATTTTGAGGAGTTGAAAGAACTCCGGAGCAGATAAAAATAAATTAAAGAAAGGAGCTGAACCTCCGGCCGGGGTAACGATATATCGGGTTCCTTTTAAACATGAATTACAAAGAGTTTTTAGAAAGCAAGATAGAACTTGCAGTTGATAGTGGTTTTTCGGTTGACAAGAACCGTATTAACAAAGCATTAAAGCCACACCAGAGAGATGCAGTGGCATGGGCACTGAAAGGTGGACGTAGAGCCTTGTTTGAGTCTTTCGGACTTGGTAAGACTGCACAGGAAATAGAATTTTGTCACCTTGCAGCAGAACATACAGGTGGTAGAGCATTGATCGTATTACCACTTGGAGTTAAGCAGGAGTTTACAAGGGATGCCGTGGAACTCCTGGGCTATGAGAAACCAGAGTATTGCCGAACCATGGAAGAGGTTGAGGCAAGCACAAGTCAGATCGTTCTGACGAACTATGAGAGGGTGAGGGACGGAGACATCCGACCGGATTACTTCCAGGCAACCTCACTTGATGAAGCATCCGTCCTTAGATCATTCGGATCTAAAACATATCAGACGTTCCTTGAAAAGTTCAAAAACGTACCTTATAAGCTGGTAGCAACTGCTACACCATCACCGAATAAATATAAAGAGCTTATTCATTATGCTGGATATCTTGAAGTCATGGATACAGGACAGGCACTTACAAGATTCTTTCAGAGGGATTCAACAAAGGCAAATAACCTGACACTGTACCCAAACATGGAAGATGAGTTCTGGCTGTGGGTGAGTAGTTGGGCACTTTTCATTACAAAGCCATCGGATCTCAATCCAGATTATTCTGATAATGGTTATGACTTACCACCTCTGGATGTTAGATGGCATGAGATACCGGTTCACTATGGAGATACAGTTGATAAAGATGGGCAAATGGAGTTGTTTACACAGGCATCTGCAGGTTTGAAAGAAGCTGCAAAGGTGAAGCGTGAGAGTATCAATGAGAGAGTAGAAAAGATGCGTGAGATTGTAGACAGTTCGCCGGATGATCATTTTATATTGTGGCATGATCAGGAAGCAGAGAGACATGCGATCAAGAAAGCTCTGCCGGAGACAGTGGATATATACGGATCTATGGATTATGACCTTAGAGAACAGAGAGTTATAGATTTCTCAGAAGGTAAAACGAGACTATTTGCAACAAAGAAGTCAATCAGTGGTTCAGGATGTAACTTTCAGCGGTTCTGTCACAGGGAGATATTTGTTGGTATTGATTATGAGTTCAATGACTTCATACAGGCTATTCACAGATGCTATAGATTCTTGCAAAAAGAAACTGTGGTTATAGACATAATCTATATGGAGAATGAGCGAGAGATTAAAAATGCTTTAATTGAGAAATGGAAGAATCATGATCATATGGTGCAGAAGATGATCGAGATCGTGAAAAAGTATGGACTTGATTCAGCGAATAAAACAGAGCGGTTAGAAAGGAAGATGGGTGTGGAAGGTACAAGAGAAGAAAGAACAGTAAGAGGAAATCATTATGAAGCCGTATATGGTGACTGTGTGGAAGAAACAAGAGCGATGGAAAGCAACAGCATTGATTTAATCCATACGTCAATACCATTCGGTAATCATTATGAATATTCAGCAAATTATAACGATTTTGGACACAATCAGAATACAGAGAGGTTCTTTGAGCAGATGGATTTCTTGACACCGGAGCTTTTAAGGGTGTTGAAGCCGGGAAGAGTTGCAGCTATTCATGTTAAAGACAGAGTGCTGTTCGGAAATGCTACCGGAACAGGAATGCCAACTATTGAACCATTTCATGCTGACTGTATAGAACATTATATGAGCCATGGATTTCAGTATTTTGGCATGATCACAGTTGTGACGGATGTTGTCAGAGAGAACAACCAGACCTACCGCCTTGGATGGACGGAACAGTGTAAGGATGGTACCAAGATGGGAGTTGGATGCCCTGAATATATTTTACTGTTCCGCAAACTGCCAACGGATCACAGCAAGGCATACGCTGATGAGCCGGTTACTAAGTCCAAGGATGAATACACAAGGGCACAGTGGCAGATAGATGCTCACGGATATTGGAGAAGTTCAGGAGACAGGCTTGTGAGTAAAGAAGAACTTGAGAACGTATCTGTGGACAACTTACAGAGAGTATACAGACAGTACAGCAGAGAGCATGTATATAACTATGAGGATCATGTGGCACTTGCAAAGGAGCTTGATATGGATGGAAGATTACCAGCTACATTCATGGTAGTAGCTCCGGGATCATGGAACCAGCTTGAGGTATGGGATGATATTAACAGAATGAGAACTCTTAATACGACACAGAGCCAGAGAAGGGCAACCATGCATGTATGTCCTTTACAGCTTGATATCGTTGAGAGGATTATCAACCGGTATAGCAATCCGGGAGATGTTGTATATGATCCGTTCGGTGGCCTTATGACGGTACCGATGATGGCTGTTAAAATGCACCGGTTCGGTAAGGGCTGTGAACTGAATCCTGATTATTTCAGAGATGGTGTTGGGTATTTACAGGCAGAGGAGAATGAGGTCGATTCACCGACATTGTTTGACTTCTTAGATGTGGATACCAAGCGATAAACAGATAAATAAAAAGGAGAAACAACATGACAAATTTTGAGATAGAAATTACATACAACATGATCTGCCGACCGGGGCAGGTCGTGCGGATCCATACAAAAGAAACCGCCAGTGGACGGAATTTTATCATGACATGGAAGAAATGGACCATTGTGGAGGTTCACGATCATCACATAGTGATGAAGAGCGAATACGGCTACCGGGAGAGCTTCACCAGAATAGATATTGTTGAGATGATCAGGAGAGGAGAGATTCGATGGAAATAGTACCAGTACAGGATAAGAGCTGTGAGACATGCAAATACCAGAGCAGATATAAAACAGATGAACCATGCGCACACTGTACCAAGAATGCGACGGATAACTATGAGCCAATGACAAACGGAGATTATATCCGGTCGCTCAGTGATGCAGATCTTGCGCAGATTGTAATGTGCCCGAATGAGATAGGGTTTGATGAAGTAGAATGCTACAAGCATGATAAGTTTTGCCAGGAATGTACATTGAACTGGCTTATGGCAGAAAGAGAGGTTGAGGTGGATGAAAATATATGAATATAAGGGCAAGCATTATAGTGAAGAAGACACGTCTCTTTATGATGAGGATTATGGTGGAGATTTATATGATCTGTATTGGGAATTAAAGCGGGATGGTGAATGTGATGAGGATACGGTTTATTATGCACAACCTGATGGAGAAAATAACTATTCAAGTCCAGAAGAATTGATTGAATCAGAGTTTTCGGACTTAGTAATTGATGAGAAGGAGAGTGGAGATGATGAAAGATAGATATTTATTTAAAGCAAAAACCGCAAAAATTGTTGAAACATACAACAATGATGTTGAAGATGGCGTGTGGGTTCATGGAAGTCTTCGATGTGATGTTGGGAAATATACAATTTTTCAATTTGAAACTGAAAGAGCGGATTATGTCGAATACGAGATTGACCCGTCCACAATCTGTCAATAGTGGACTTTGCTCAAAAGAAAATGGAAGCGAGGATATAATACCAATTGGCAAATTTGAAAGAGAGCATTTTGAGGTGTGTGGAAACATTTTTGATAATCCGGATTTATTAGAAATGGAGGTGTAAGATATGCCAAGAGTTGCAACAGAAATAGCAAGTGATCCGGATTGGAGCCGTGCCGTGAATATATCAATACAGATGGGAGTGCAACGATACCCAGCTACATGGGCATTAGCGTTTATACATGAGTGGGAGCGCATTACGGCTCAGATCAGAAGTGAGGTGATATAAATGAAGAAAATTCAAAAAGATATAGTGGATAAAATTGAACTCAGAAATAGGCTTAATGAAGAGATAAAAGAATGGGCGGAAGAACATCTTGATCTTGACGGCATGGACATTGATTGTGCTGATATAGTTGATTATCACACTGGAAACAAACAGGGAACAGAAGAGTGCAAGGAATGGTGTGATCAGACCTGTATGGGCGAAGATTGGTATATGGGAGATTATTTTTGGGAAACCGAGTGTGCGGGAAAATATTTGCATATGAAGTTTAGCATCTAAATAAGTGAGGTGAATTATCATGGCTAAGTCGGATAGAAAGTTACATGAGGCAAGAATGGCTGGTGCAATATGGATCATGAAGCTAATCGAGGATAAGGGCATGGAAGAAGCGAAGAAAGAGCTTGCAGCAAGGAGAGCTATGTTCATTCCGTTAGAGATCAATCAAGCACAACTGGAAGAATCAGTTGAGAAGATCAAGATGAATACGATCGATACTGTGCTGATTATGTCTTGCATGGTGTTGAGAGATGAGTTTGGATTTGGGCAGAAAAGGATCAAACAGTTCTTTGACCGATTCAATTTGAAGACAGAGTGTATATGTGATGGAGATGTGATCTGGGATGATTTCATAGATGCACTGAGGGAAGAAACCGGAATAGAGTTCTCCATCAGGGAAAATAAGTAGGAGGTGAGGCAGTGAAAGCGAAAGAGTATTTGAAACAGGTAGAACTGCTGGATGTGAAGATCAGGCAGAAGAAGATAGAGCTTGCAGGTCTCAAGGAAGAGGCAACCTGTACCGGAGCATTTGATTATTCAGCCGAGAAGGTACAGACAAGCAGTAAGGCTGATTCTATGAGTAAGAAGGTGGCGAAGTACGTTGATCTTGAAAATGAGATACACGAGGACATAGAGAGGTTCACGGAGCTTAAACATAAGGTGATAGGGCAGATACATATGCTGGATGATCCGAAGTACATCAATGTATTGTTTAAAAAGTATATTGAGTACAAGGGGCTGAAAGAGATATCAAAAGAACTCGGCTACTCATACGACCATATCCGTAGGGTGCATGGATGGGCGTTGTTAGAGTTCCAGAGAAAAAATTTATAATTTTGCCACAAAATGCCACATTCAAACGTGCTATACTGGTATGGTAAAATTATATAGTATTGATTCATAAGGGACATAGCCGTTGCCATAGGTTGTGTCCCTTTTCTTATGCCCAGTGGTTATACAAACCCTCTCCCACCCCTTTAATGTGAATGATAATCTCTTGCCACTGGGCTATTTTGTTTGAGGTGTGATATGAGTGAGATTAAAAGGTTTGAGGTCGTGAGACCTGAATATAGTTTTGAATATATACATCCTGTACTTGGCAGATTGGCATTACCGATAGCCATGATAAAGGTGATGGTTAAGTGCACTAAGATATACAAACTTCAGCCGACTATAAAGTTGGGTGGGGAAGTAAAGAGTGTATGTAAACCGCTGTACAAGATTGTGATCCCGAAGAGAGTGAAGAAAGTAACAGCTTCAAACCTATACTGAAGCTGAGAAGGTGATAGAGATGGAGATTGAGAATGTATCAGTCGAAAATTTAATACCATATGCCAAGAATGCAAAGAAGCATCCGCAGGAACAGATTGAGCAGATCAAGCAGTCTATCAGAGATTTTGGATTCAATGATCCGCTTGCAGTTGATGAGAACAATGTTCTGATAGAGGGGCATGGACGACTTATAGCTGCTAAAGAGCTTGGATATACCAAACTGCCATGTGTCAGACTTACTGACCTTACAGAGCAGCAGAAGAAAGCATATATTCTGGCACACAATAAACTGACTATGAACAGTGGTTTTGATCTGGATCTGCTTACACAAGAGCTTACAGATATAGCAGATTTTGATATGTCAGACTTTGGCTTTGATGTTCCTGATCTTCTCGATGACGAGGATGACGATGCCGGATATTACGGAGATGAAAGGGAACGGACATATGAGGCATACAACCTTGATGATTTTGATGGAGCAAGGGCAGAGGGATTTTACCAGATGCCGGTCATTGAGGCACAGGATGCAGAGCCGGAAGAATTGATATCATTCAATTATGTACTATCCACAAAGAAGCGTAAATGTGGAGTACATTTTTACATTGATGACTACCAGTTTGAACGGATCTGGAACAGCCCACAGCAGTATATGGACAAGCTGAGAGAGTTTGACTGTGTATTCACTCCGGATTTTAGTCTGTATATGGATATGCCAATGCCTATGAAGATATGGAACGTATACAGGAGTCGCCTCATCGGTCAGATGATGCAGGATTGTGGGATAACAGTAATACCAACGCTTTCATGGGCGGAGAAAGAATCTTACATGTTTTGCTTTGATGGAATACAGCAGGGTGGAACGGTTTCGGTATCGACTATTGGAGTGAAGTTAGATGACGAAAATAAGCAGATGTGGTATAATGGAATGACAGAAGCACTAAAAAGAATCAGACCTAAGAGAGTACTTGTATATGGTGGAGATATTGGTTACAAATTCCCTGATAGTGTTCAGGTGAGATATTATGAGAATAAGACATTTAAGAGAGGATAGGTGGGATATATGTTAAAAGAAACATTTTTACATCATATGAAGAAAGCTCAGGCTTTTAGAATTGGAGATTATTCCATATATTATAGTCCGGCATCAATCGTTAATTACGATACGGATGAGGAGATATCATTTAAGAATATAGATGATCTCTATGAGAATGGGATGCTTGGGGATAAGAAACTTAAAGATTTTTGGGAATCTGAGGAGGATGCATTTCACAATCCTTTATGTATGTGTGTGAATGACGACAGTAGTTTGTGGTTCCCAATAGAGGAAGAATAGATATTATACAGATAAAGTATATTAGGACACTTCAAGAAGAAGTGTCCTTTTTTCGTGGAGGTAAAACAGTTGGGCGGCAGAGGAGCAAGCGCATTTTCAGATAGGGCAAAACAAGGAGATAGAGGACTATCATTTTCAGGTGGAAAAGGTAAACCATCTGATAAGATGTTTCCTTCCTGGATGAATGGGGAAAAAAATACAGGAAGTATAGACAGGGTTATCAAGAATTTTAACGAAAAACATACACAAAGTGCTAGGGAATGGGGAGTACAAGTGGATGATAATGGATATGTGACACATTATTACAAGGGTTCCAGAGGTAGTGTGAGCTATGACGCATCTGAAAGCGAGGGTAAACATTTTATACATAACCATCCTGCACATGGATGGGGTAATTTTAGCGGGACAGATCTTGAAACATGGGCAGGTAGTGGACAAAAAGCAGTAACAGCGAGCAGCAGAAACGAATTGCCACCTAAAGGCATAAATCCCAAGCTATACAGTAAAAGAAGAGCAGGAACATATACAATTAAAAAGAAATCACATTTTAAAGCTGCGGAGTTTAGCAAAGCTATTCATAGTGTTAAGGTAAGCAGTGATAACTATGATGCAGATCTCAGTAAATGGCTTAGCAGAAATGCAAAGAAGTATGGATATGAATATTCATATAAGCCGGCAAAGAATAAGGTGTAAATAAATTGATCATATGAAAGGTAGGTGAAATGGATGGGAAAGAGCATAAAAGACATGACAAAAGAAGAACGGCAGGAAGCAGGAAAGAAAGGCGGAATCAACTCAGGAAAGACCAGAGCCGCAAAGAAGCAGATGAAAGAATCACTTGAAACGATCCTGTCCATGAGCCTGAAGAAAGGCGCAGTTACTAATATAGATAATATAAAGAATATAGCGGATATTAAGGGCAGAAATATAACAGTTCAGGATGCTATATTGATCGGACAGGTGCAGAAAGCTCTCAAAGGTTCTATAGCCAGCGCAGAGTTCATCCGAGACACAGTAGGACAGCGGCCGGAAGATATTATTAATCTGAATACTGAGGGTGAAGATATGACATTAAATATCAATGTTTCCTATGGCGACAATGAAGCAGTAAGTACGGAGGTTGAAAATGAAGACAAGTAAAAAGCTGTACCAGTGGGATACGGACCAGTATTTTACTCAGGTTGAAGGTAACTATATAGATTATACGATCAAGGAAGAAGTATACAGGGTTGAGGTATCAGATGGTAAATGCATGATACCAGACGAGCTGCTTCAGAAGAGCGGCCTACATACTGTATATGAATGCTTTAAGAATGGAACAAGATCGGCATATAGATTTAATGTCACTGAAAGACCGGTACCACCTGATTATATTTATACTCCGACCAGACAGGAAACATTTGAAGATCTTGTTAATAAGGTCAATGATGCTGTTGCCGAGATGGAAGAACGTGCCGAACGTGGAGATTTTAACGGAAAAGACGGAAACAATGGCGCAGATGGTCATAACGGAGCGGATGGAGAAAAGGGAGATAAAGGAGATCCGGGCGAGAAAGGGGAAAAGGGCGACAAGGGAGATCCTGGTGACCCATACGATGATACAGAATTAAGAAAAGAATATGATCTGTTTAAGAGTGACATCGAGAAAGAGATGATTGAAGTAAAAAAATCTGTGAGTGATAGCAAGGAACAGCTTGCTGATGCTATCACTGCGAAAGGTGTTAATACAGCAAGCACAGCAACATTCAGTACGATGATAGAGAATATTCAGAAGATTCCAACAGTCGGATATGGAGTGAGCGGATATGTCGATACAACGATACAGGCAGACGGTTCACTGACAGCCATATATGGCTTGTATGAAAAACAGGAGGCATAATGAGTATATTAGGGTATAAGACTATAAAACTGTATAAAACGAAGGTTACACTGGGCAGCAGCTCGGAAGAATATGAGGCAGATATCACAGATGATAAGATGCAAGAGATTGCTACAGCGGTAGGCTGTAATTTATTGATAATCACGAGTGGTAGTAAGTGGTTGTTATATAAAGGAGAAAACACAGAAAATGGCTGGTTATGTCAGATTGCCAGTGGCTATTTTGAAGTTCGTAGATATATCAATGATCAGGCAACGACAGGCACTTCTATGGGTAGTAATTTAATGTGCAGAGTACAGATTACTAATTCGAACTCTATCAAAAGATTAGTTTTAAATTATGCAACAGGGAAGAATGGAGCATCACTTTTTAAATTTGCAAGTGATGGAAATGTTGATTTATCGTATTGTATAGCAGAAGCAACTGTTGCTGGAACTGATGAAAAAATTGCTGTGTATGGATATATTTCAGCCGGAAGCTATATGCTCTCATTGTCTGACAACACATCAGTATCTTACAATTTAAGTAATGTGTATGGATTTGCTGATAATCTCGTTTTAATGTCAGCAATCGCATTAAAGGATAAAAATGCAATCATCGACGGTTTGTACAGATGCGATATAAATAAAAATTCAGATGATCACTATGTGTTTGTTTTAGATAATAAAAAATATATGGCAAGTGATGGTGGAACTAATTGTAAGTGGGCAATCGAACTTGATGATAGCATGCTTGAATAGAAGGTTGTGATAAATGAATGAACATAAAAGTTGAACTTAATCCTGCATTTCGGGAGGTGAACAGGAGTAAACGGAGATATATAGTTATGAAAGGATCAGCCGGATCTGGGAAAAGCGTTGATACAGCTACTAACTATATATTGAGACTGCTTCAGGACCCGGGCAGGAATTTATTATGTGTAAGAAAATCGGATATAACAAACAGGGATAGCACTTTTGCAGAATTGCAGGGTGCTATTTTTCGTATGTTCGGTGATAAGTATGAGAAGTATTTTGTTATCAAACAGAACCCACTCATGATCGAATGCAAGGCAAACGGCAATCAGATCATATTCAGAGGTGTGAATGATGATAAACAGCGAGAAAAGCTGAAATCTATTACATTCAAGCGTGGAAAGCTCACGGATGTATGGATAGAGGAAGCCACAGAGCTTATGCAGAGTGATTTTGAGATTATAGATGACCGTCTCAGAGGTAAGCTGCCACCGGGGCAGTTTTACCAGATCAAGATGACATTCAACCCTGTATCAGCAACCCACTGGATAAAGAAGAATTTCTTTGATATCGAGGATGAGAATGTACTGACACATTCCAGCAATTATGTCAATAACAGGTTTATTGATGCGGCATACAGAGCCAGAATGGAAAGACGTAAGAAAGTAGATCCGGAAGGATACAGAGTGTATGGACTTGGAGAATGGGGAGAAGTCGGCGGACTTATCCTTACAAACTATGTTGTTGAGGACTTTGATACAGATCACAGCAACTTCGATTATGTAGTGAATGCACAGGATTTCGGATTCAATCATGCGAATGCTTTACTTGAAGTTGCATTCAAGGATGGCGAATTGTATATATGCAAAGAGCTTTATGTATACGAGAAAGACACAAATGAGATTATACAGATGGCAGCCGAAAAGCAGTTTGATAAAAAGCTCAATATGTACTGTGATTCAGCGGAGCCGGACAGAATCAAGATGTGGCAGAAAGCTGGATATAAGAGAGCCAGAGGAGTTCTGAAAGAGCCGGGAAGTGTACATGCACAGATAGATTATCTGAAGCAGATACCAAAGATACATATACATCATAGCTGTACAAATACCTATGATGAGATCCGGCAGTGGAAGTGGCAGCTTGACCAGAAGACAAATGAGTATACAGATGAGCCGGTACCATTTTTCGATGATGCAATGGCAGCACTCAGATACTCAATAGAAGATATAAGAAGAAACAGCCGTGTGAAGCCTAGAAAGAAGCCGAGAGGCTTGTAAAGGCTATCAAGCAGAAAGGAAACGCAATGGCAATATACATAGATCCGGCAATGGTACCGGACTTAGACAACATAGATTCAAAAGTGTTCAAATACCTCATACAGAAGCATAAAAGGCAACTTGCCAGATGGGCTAAGTGCAAGGACTACTATGAAGGCAGACATGCAATATTTGCTCCGAATGAAAGCGACGATGAGGATACGGTGAAATTCAACGTAAACTACGCAAAATATGTGGTTGATGTCGGACTTGGTTACTATCTTGGTGAACCGGTCAAGTACAACAGTGATAAGGCAGATAAAGCCGATCAGAAGCGGAAGGAACTTGATGGAGGCGTAAAGGCTTCTATCAGGAATGGTAGTGTAAAGTTGTATGATCCGGATCTGGCGCAGAAGATTGATATAAGCCGGATTCAGGATGTATACGATAATGAAACCATATCAGAGATAGATTCCAAGATAGGTAAGTCTATAGGCATATATGGAGAAGCTTATGAACAGCTCTATGCGAATAGTGATGCCAGCCCGGAGCCACGAAGTACGGTTGTTAGTCCAATGAACTGTATCATGGTCAGAGACAATACTGTAGAGCATAATAAGTTGTTTGCAATCATTTACGAGATACAGGAAGATTTGAACGAATCCAAGTATTATTCCATCACAGTATGCAACGACCACAATATCAAAGAATACAAGAGTCAGGATCTTGATAACTTTGAATTTTATCTTGTTGAGGGCAGTGAGCAGGAACATTTCTTTGGTGAGGTTCCTGTTGTGGAATATCAGAACAATGACGAGCGGCAGGGCGACTTTGAGCAGATCATTCCTATGCAGGATGCTCTCAATGAGCTCTTTAGTGATCGTGTGACAGACAAGAAGAAGTTTGTCAACAGTATTTTGGCCATGTACGGTATGACATTGGATGATGAGGATACCAAGAACCTTAAAAAGGAACGCTTTCTGGATGGTCTTCCTTTGGATGGAAAGATTGAATATATACAGAAAGCATTCGATGAGAACAGCGTTGCTGTGCTCTGTAATGACATTATCCGGGAAATTCACAAGATGACACTTACCGTTGATATGACAGATGAGAACTTTGCCGGAAACAGTTCTGGACAGGCTCTTATGCTTAAGCTTATGGTTATGAATATGCTCGTTAAGAATAAGATGAGAAGCCTTGAAAAGGGGCTTAAGAAACGGTTTGAAATGTACAATCATTGGCTCAATGTTAAGGGTGATATGCCACTCATAGACAAGAAAGAACTTGATGTGGTATTCACAGTGGCTATGCCAATAGATAAGCAGTCTATTGTTACAATGGTAACTCAGCTCCGTGGTATCGTGGATGACAAGACATTATTGTCACAGCTTTGGTTCATCAAGGATGTTGATGAGGTCATGGAAGCTGTTAAGAGACAGAAAGCCGAAGAACAGCAGCAGTATCTTGCAACCTTTGGCAACCAGAGAGCAAGGGACATGGAAACACCTGTCAAAGATGATGAGGATAAGACCGGGGATAAAGGATCTGAGGAAGAGTAGGTGATCTATGAGTGATAACTACTGGGAGAAGAGAGCCATAGACATTGAGAAACTCACTCAGGATGGTGCAGATGTTGATATCATGCATGTCAATAAACTGTTTGATGGAGCTATAGAAATTATAGAGAAGCAGATTGAAGAGATATTCGGTAAGTATGCCAGAGACTCTGGTGTGTCGCCTGATGCGGCTCTTAGGCTTCTAAACGAAGATCAGACAGACACCCTACGGCGTAACCTCATGATAACACTTGCACAGTGCCAGGAGAAAGTGGCGAGGCAGGCAATACTTGCAAGGCTCAACGCTCCTGCTTATGCGGCGAGAATATCAAGGCTGGAAGCTCTGAAAGATTTGGTATACTCACAGGCTTATATGGTTGGTGCCGATGCACACAGAAGGCTTGAAAACAGGCTCATAGATACATATAGCGAGAGCTACTACCGAAGCATATATGATATGCAGCGCAGAACTGAGACTGGCTTTGATTTTACAAAGCTGGCTGACAGGGATGTACAGGCAGCCATAGAGACTGAATGGGCAGGTTCCAACTATTCTAAAAGAATATGGAAGAACACAGATAAGTTGGCAAAGAGCCTCGAGCAGGTTATAACGCAGGGACTTATGACCGGGCAGAGTATCAGAGATATGGATCTTGCGCTGGAGGCAAAGATAGATGGCGGCAGGTACAACATAAACAGAGTAATCCGCACCGAGGTAAACAACTGCTGTAACCAGGGAACATTGAAGTCGTACAAGGCGGCAGGGGTGTTAAGATACATATACCTTGCTACACTGGACTTGCGGACATCATCCATCTGCAGAAAGCTGGATAAAGAGGTTTTCTTTGTGTCAAAGGCAGAACAGGGTGTAAACTTCCCGCCTATGCATCCTCATTGCAGATCTACAACAATGGGATATAGAGAGGACCTGCCAAAGGAAAGAATCGCAAGAGATCCGAAGACTGGTAAGAATATTCATGTGCCGTTTGAAATGAGTTATGCACAGTGGTACAGGAAGTATGTGTTGGAGAAGAAAGATGTTGATAATACAAAAAATGGTGATAATATAAGAGATATAATGTTTAAAGCGTCAAAGTCGGATGTAAACATTATTCGAGATGAAAAAGCTGTTGTTGACGCATACTCACAGTTGCCAGATAAAGTGCAGAAAGCAATGGCTGATGTAACCTTTAATATGGGGCAGAATGGCAGTAGTTGTGATGTAAAAAAAGGCATTATCAACATTGCCAAAGGCGCTGAGAAAGAGGATATAGATCATGAATTTGGACACCTGATAGAAGAACGCATGATGGATCCTAAAATTGTGGAAAAGTATAAGAAATACTTAACTGAGGGATTAAGCGATGCAGATATTACTTTGGAAATATATGAAAATGATTCAGGTGAAAAATTCAATATTTATATATTGCATGGTGATAAGTTTATAAGCGAATATCAAGGTAGATTATATATTGATAGCGTAACTGAGGCTATCACCCCAGATGGTAATTTAAATACAGAATTTATGTGGGAGGCTATTTCAGAGCTTTTCAGAGTGTATCAAAAGGACAAAACAATGCTCAATGAGTACGAGATCAAATTGATAGAGGAGGCATTAAGATGACTTTAAAAGAAGAGTTTTTAAGTATTACATCATATGAGGAATATGATAAGCAGAGAGAAAAATTTAGGTCATTGCCTAGAGATTCGGAGGTTAGAGCACATTTGGACAAACTGTATGGTCCAGGATACGTAGGCGGAGATATAGCCAATGGAGTTATAGAAGAACTATATAAGCCCGGAAAAAGGCATATAGGAGAAGAGTAGAAAAGAATGCTAGATGTGATTACAAGCACTGTACAGAGATGTATGGTGTTTTTTTAATGCAAAAAATAGGAGGATGAAAGAATGCAGAAGTACATTGGAACAAAACAGATCGAGGCAAGACCGATGACAAGAGGCGACTATAATATTTACAGAGGATGGCAGATCCCAGCGGATGAAAACCCAGCAGATGAAGGCTATCTCGTAAGACATTCAGACGTATATGAGAGCTGGTCACCAAAGGCACAGTTTGAAGAGGCATATAGACCATGCAACAATCTGACATTTGGCATTGCGATTGAGATGATCAAAAGAGGTTTTAAGGTTGCAAGAAAAGGCTGGAACGGCAAGGGAATGTTTTTATATTATGTTCCAGTTGGTGCATATGCCCCTTGTACAAAAATTGCAGCCAGTCTTGTAAATGAAAACGGATTGGTTGAATATGGTGCTTATATTGCCATGAAAACAGCACAGGGTAATGTAATTCCTTGGCTTGCAAGTCAGACTGATATGCTTGCTGAAGACTGGGTAATAGTGGAGTAGAAACAGAATAATTGTTAATTCAGACCATGATAAAAACATGGTCTTTTTTATTGTCAAGGAAAAGACATTAAAACCTCAACAGCGAGGCATGAACTTGCTGGGGATTTACTATAAACAACTGGCAGGCATGAACTGGCAGGCACAAAGAGAAAGGAAACAGAAAAAAAATGGATGGAACACAGCAGAACATGAACGCACAGACACAGCAGGGTGCCGGAGTAGATCAGACCGGAGCACAGGCACAGGGAACACAGCAGGATCAGGCAGGAACGACAGGAACTGCAACACTTGAGACTGTTTTGGAATCAATGACACCAGAGGAAATTCTGGCAAGACCAGAGTTCAAGAAGGCTGTTCAGTCAGTAACAGATGCGAGAGTTACACAGGCACTTACAACAGCTAAGGCAAAGTGGGATAAGGAAGCTCTTGATAACCTTGACGAGGCGAAGAAGCTGGAGAAAATGACAGCGGATCAGAGAGCTAAGTATCAGTTTGATAAGGATAAGGCCGCCTTTGATGCTGAGAAGAAAGCATTTGAAAGACAGCAGCTTGTACTTGCAACAGGCAAGGAGCTGATGAAGAGAGGTCTGGATGCTTCATTTGCTGAAGTTCTGACCGGAAGTACAGCAGAAGAAACAGCGGATAAGATTGATAAGTTTGAAGCATCTTTCAGAACAGCCGTTGCGGATTCTGTAAGCGACAAAATGAGAGGAACAGCACCAAAAGATAAGAGCCAGACAACAAAGCTCACTATGGATGGCATTAAGGCTATGAGCATGGAAGAGATCAATGCGAACTGGGATGAGGTGCAGAAAGTCCTCAAACAGAGCAAATAACAAATAGAAAGGACGATGAAATATGTCAGTAAAGAATTTTATTCCACAGATTTGGAGTGCAAGACTTCTTGCACATCTTGACAAGGTACATGTATATGCAGGACTTGTCAATAGAGACTACGAAGGAGAAATCAAGAATTTTGGTGATACAGTAAAGATCAACCAGATTGGCGATATCTCAATCAAGAAGTACACAGGAGAAGCTATCGATGATCCGGACGAGCTGAGCGGCGAACAGGCAGTGCTTACCATTGATCAGGCAAATTACTTCAACTTTGCTATCAAGGACGTTGATAATGCACAGACAAATCCTAAGCTTATGAACGAGGCTATGGCAAGAGCAGCATATGCGCTGAATGATACTATTGATTCACTGCTTGCAGGAATCATGGTAGCCGGTGCTGCCGGAGCAGTCGGAAGTGATGAGTCTCCAATTGTTCCAAGTAAGGATAATGCATACGATTATCTTGTAGAACTTGGAACACTTCTCACTGAGCAGAATGTACCGTTTGTAGGTCGTTGGGTTGTAGTTCCACCATTTTATCACGGACTTCTGCAGAAAGATCAGCGGTTTGTTGGAAATGGCACAGATGCCAATATGGCTATTCTGCAGGGTGGACACATCGGAGCTGCAGCAGGTTTCCAGATCTATGTATCAAACAATGTACCAAATACAGAAGGTGCTAAGTATAAGATCCTTGCCGGTATCAATGCTGGAGCATCTTTTGCGGAGCAGATCACAGAGACCGAAGGATACAGACCAGAGAAGAACTTCTCAGATGCAGTCAAAGGACTTCATCTGTGCGGTGCAAAGGTTCTCCAGAAGAATGCCCTTGCAACACTCACAGTCAATAAGAAATAGGAGGGTATGATATGGCCGTAATAAAGAACCTTGATACAGGACACAGCTTTATTTGTAGAAATGAACGTGTCATTGACCACTGTAAGAAAGACAGCAAAACATATGTGATCGAGGATGAGCCAAAAACCCAGAAAAGAACCAAACCGGCTGCAAAGACAGCCGACTGAGAGGTGACATAATGGATGCACTGGCGAGACTTGGAAGAAAGATAGGATCTGAAAAACAGATAGATACGGATACGTTGAACGACTATCTGGAAGAGGCAAAGGACATCATTAATCTATTCCTGAATGTTGAGCAGTTCAATGATGCTTTTGCTTCAAAAGCTGTTGAGATCGCAGCTATATTATATGAAAAGGATGAGACAGACAAGCATGTGAAGTCTGAGAGCTATTCCGAGGGCGTTGTATCAGAGAATATTACATACCTCACAAGTGACAGCTTCGATGTACAGATTGATGGTGTGCTTAATAGTCTCAAAAGGTACAGAAGGGTATATGTCAAGCATAAGAAGAAAGATAGCGCAGAAGCGACAGAATAGCGGTATCTACAGATACTCCGTTCAAGAAGGTAGATATGGCAATGAAACATATAAATATGAGACAGAGCCGTCTGAAATTCTTGAAGGGATCCTTTGGAGCCCTATTTCATCAGAGGTAGAGGTTGCCGAGTATGGCGAGCGTGTCAATGAGATGCTTCAGGGCTGTGTGTTTGATGATAATATCAGTCTGAAAGAAAAGGATAGGGTAAAAGTGGGCGACAACATGTACAATGTGGAATCTATCAAGCCCTATCCGTCTTACCGCCTTGTGATCATAGAAAGGGTGAAGTAGATATGCACATGGATATCAAAGGTCTGGATAAGCTGATAAATGATTTTGACGCATTTGTAAATGGTATTGATGGCAATGTGAAGCAGATTGTAGAGCAGGAAGCAAATCGCATAGCCGGAGAAGCCAAGGCACTCGCCCCTGTTGATGGTGGTTATCTTAGAGAAAAGATACAAACTCGAACCACAGAAGCTGATGGTAAGATAGCCGGAGAAGTTTATAACAATGCAAATTATGCAGCATATGTGGAATTTGGTACCGGTCCTGTCGGACAGGCTGCTGGGCTTAAGATTGATGGAATTGATCTTGCATACCGGCAGACACCATGGATGATACCGGTTGGAAAGATAGATAAAAGTACGGCTGAGAAGTATCACTTTATTCCTATAAAGGAAGATGGTGAGGTCATTGGATATCTCACAAGAGGACAGGCACCACAGCCATTCCTTTATCCAGCTATGAAGAATAATGAGGATCATATCGTTGAAACGCTGAAAACAGCAGTAAGAATGGAGAGTAAGATTAACAGATGATAGATGCAAGAATACAGATCAGAGAGCTGCTTGAAAGCATAGAGCATGACGGACTAACTGTCAAAATGAACTATCCGAAGTCCATTAATGGAGTTCCACTTATCACATTCTTTCAAATCGGCAATACCGGTTCCGGTATGCACAGTGTTATTGATAATTTAAGTTTCCAGATAGATGTATGGACGGATAACTTTGACGAATGCATAGATATAACACTTTTGGTCGATGAAAAAATGATAGATCTTGGATTCAACAGGGATTATGAAAGCCCGGATTCAGATATCATAGATGCCAGTGGATACTATAAAAAGACTCTCAGATATAGCAGCAAAGTAGATACAAGAACAAACAGACTTATAAGTTCATAAGTAGAAAGGATGGTATAAAAATATGGCAGATACACCAAAACAGGGACTTGCTTCTATCGGTCTTGATATCAAGATTGGAACAACAGCCCTTAATTATGCAACAAAGATCGGAGATATCGGAGGTGCACCGTCAGCACTTGAAGCTACATGTTTCAAGGACAAGTCAAAGAAGAGCGTACCGGGTGTGCAGGAGAATGATAGCTGGGAGGTTGAATATCTCTACGATAATACAGCATCTACCTCAGATTATCGTGTACTGAAAGCTCTTGAAAAGGCTGGGGCAATCGTTGATGTTGAGGTTACATTCCCAGACAATACCGTTTTCAAGAACAAGGGATATGTTACAACCACGGTTACAGGTGCAGAAGTAAATCAGCTTGTAAAAGCAAAAGCAATCGTAAACCTTCAGGGCGAATGGGAGACAACAAACCCGGCAGCCTAAAATTCAGTTGAAAGAATAAAGTATTACAGGCAGGGAGTTTTTTCTCCCTGCTTTTTTCAGGAGGTAAACAATGAAGACATTAGAGATCAAACTCAAGGTGGATGGAGTAGACAAGAAATTTCATTTGAGACTTACAGCAGGTGGTCAGAAAAAACTTAAAGAGAAGTACGATGAGAACATGCTGGCAACGCTTATGAGTGCAGTGGATGATATCGACAGAGCAGTTGATATCTTAGATGCAGCATTGAATTACAAGGACAATGACAATGAGATCACGGATGGAGAGCAGTTCTATGATCTGCTTGTCGAGAACGGTAGAAACGGAGCGGAGGACTTTGCAAAGGTTCTTACAGATATTGCTGTTAATTCAGGCATTATCAAAAAAGATCAGGCAAACAGTGTCATGAACAGTATCAATGCAACCTATAAGACTATGTTCGACAATCTGGAAGAGAATGTAAAAAGGATTCAGGAAGAGAATGGAATGATCCCGGCAGCAGGAGACGAAGTGAAGACAGAGGCAGAGAATACTCCCTTATGATGTTGATAAACTTCTGTTTGAAGCAAGGATCGCAGGTGTCGGTTTCTTTGAGGCTCTAGATTATACCTGGGGCGAGCTTGTGGATATGATAAAGGTCTACAACGAGCGTGAACGCAGGATACACCAGCATGATGCAAATATTGCATTCCGACAGGCGGAGCTTATATCTATGTGGGTATGGAAGAATGACGGAGATATCAATGTATCAGATGTATTCCCATACTGGAACGAGGAAGAAAAGAAGCAGGCAGAGCTTGAAAAGTATAAGGCACTTATGTACAGATATGCGGCTAGGAGCCACAAATAATAAAGAAATAAGAAAGAAAGGAGGTGGGACAGAATATGACTATAGAAGAAATATCCGTCAAGTTTACAGCAGATACAAATAACTTGAAAAGGGCTTTGTCAGAGATCAATGAATCCTTGAAAGGTACGGAAGCGCAGACTTTAGATATAGCAAGTGCCATGGATGAGATCACACAGCCGATCAAGGACATGTCAAAAGATATCCGGTCACTTGTGAATCAGAGTGAGACATACAATAAGAGAATGTCTGATCTGACAAAGACAGTAGGCAGCGCAAATCGTGTTATCTCGCAGACAGCAGCAGATACACAGAAGACATCTAAACAGAGTATGTCTGAGACTACAAAGATGGTCCAGGGATGGCAGAAGGTAAAAGATAAGATGCTGGAAGTGGGGAAAGCACGACCGACATTTAATAGGAATACCGGTACTGCACAGGCATCTGGCGTATCATCTCGTAGTGCAGGAGAATCATCACAGAATCCAACACAGAAAGCACTTGATTCAGAACAGGCAAAGCTTCAGAAGTTGCTTAATACATTAAATGAACAGCAGATCAAGCTGGATGTTATTAATCAGAAGTATGATCTATCTTCACAGAAGCTTCAGAAAACTGAAAGTGAGATAAAGTCGCAGCAGGCAAGCCTTGATGGTCTTAAAAAAGACTATGAAACAATGTCTTCTGTAATGTCTGAGATGAATATAAATGACAGCATCAATGAAGAGATGAAAAGGCTCAGGACTACACTTGAGGAGAATAAGATATCATTCAATGAACTTGATGCTGCAAAAAAACGACTGGAACAGTCCCCATATGAGATTGTAGATGTTGGAAAATCATTTATGTCTATGGATGCGATCATCAAGAAGATGGATGAGCTTGATGCATCTAGTGAAGACGCTTGGAGCAAGTTGGAACGGCTTGAAACTGCTATGGAAGGTGTAAGTGCTAAGAGTAGGACGTTTGGAAGTGCACAGGGTATGCAGAGATTGAACTCTGTAATCACACAGCAGGAGAACAAACTCAGATCATTGCAGAATGCATATAATACTGCATCTTCACAGTCGGCAACATTAAGCGGACAGCAGGAGATTTTAAAGGCGAAAATGCAGCATACAAAAGAATCTGTTCAGGGTGCAAAAGAGAAGATCACTCAACTTGGAGAAGCATTACAGAATACTGCAAGAAAATCTTCTACCGGATTCTTTGGCAGACTGGCATCAACAGTAAAAAATATCGGTAATGCAACTGCATCTCTTATTCATAAGTTCCAGAACGGAGAGCCCCACGCACGGAAGTTTGGATCGAGGATATCTGATTTAGGATCAAGAATGTCGCAGACTACAAGAATGGTCAAGTCCATGGTACTTTCTATGCTGTTAATGCAGTTGATTGGAGATATGGGCGAGAACCTGCAGAGTTTTGCAAAGCAGTCAAGGGTTGTAAATAGTGATCTGTCCTTACTGGCATCATCGTTTACATACCTGAAAAGTAGTATATTGTCTGCATTTCAGCCTCTACTCAGCTATATAACACCGATACTTACAAGTATTGTAAATACAGTAGCTGATGCATTCAATAAGCTGGCAGAGTTCTTTGCATATCTTACAGGTCAGACGACATTTGAAAAAGCTGTATATACACAGAAAGATTATTCGGCAAGTCTCGACAAGTCTACAAAGAGTGCACAGGCACTTAAGAATGTGCTTCTTGGATTTGATGAGATCACAAAGCTTGAAGATAACAGCGGCAGTTCCGGATCTGGTGATGGTTCAGGATCGTTAAATACAGGTAACTGGACGACAACAAAGGTTGATATATCAAGTAGCCTTGCAGATTCTATTAAGAATAGTGACTGGAAAGCTGTCGGTACAGCAATCAGTAATAAGTTGTGTTCTGTATTAGAGTCAATCGATTGGAATAGAGTATATGCTAAAGCTGGCGCATTTGGAACAAACCTTGCAAATTTTTTGAATGGACTTATAACTCCCACTCTTTTTGGAGATCTTGGAACAACGATTGCGGGTTCCTTAAATACAGCGCTTAGTTTCCTTGATAGTTTTGGAACAACTTTCGACTGGTCAAATTTTGGAACATCTATTGCTACAGCGATCAATAACTTTTTTAAGAATTTTGATTGGAAGAAGGCAGCATCAGCACTGAATGCTTGGGTAGGAGGTCTAAAAACAGCAATAAAAAGTGCATTGACTGGTATATCATGGAGTACAATTCTGAAAGGTGGTCTGGATTTCCTGACGGAATTAAATCTTGATACGGTATCAATACTGATAGGAGCTTTTCTTTGGAAATATGGTGGAAAACAGATTGCGGCAGGTGTGCTTAAAGGACTTCTTAATAAACAGATCGCACTTGGTATTGGAAAGGAATCGGTTTCTGTTTCAACAACGATTGGTTTATCTGTAATAACGGCTATTGTAGGATTTAAAATAGGAAATGCATTATATGATCATATTCCTAAAGTACAAGAGTGGTCAGATTCCTTTGCTGCGTGGTTATTTGATGGAAAAGACAAAGTTAATGTTTCAAAGGCAATTACTGTTGCTTTGACAGCATTAACTCTGAGCATTGGAACAGCACAACTTATTAGCAAATTATCAGGTATGTTAGCTGAAGTTGTAAAGAATGCTGTTGCTGCAAATGCTACAACAACAGCGGTAACGGCTGCAGGCAACACTGTTGGAAGTGGAATATTAGGCGCAGCGACAAAGAAGTTAGCGGGAGCTACACTTCTTGTGAGTGGAATAGGAGTTAATATTTCTACAATAAATGAGCCGACTTTTGGCAATACTGTTATTTCAACATTAAGTACAGCTTTAGGGACGTTAATGATAACAGGAAATCCTCAAGCTGCAATTTGTGTTGGAGTTGCATCACTTGGATTTAAAATTGGTAATACATTGTATAACAATTTTGATTCAGTGCAAAGTTGGGCAGACGGAATAGTAGAGACTCTTGGAAATGCACTTACCGGTCAGCATATTGATATGAACGATGATGGCGAACTTAGTGATGGATCAAGAACTGGTACTCTTATAGGAAAGGAATTCAAAAGTAATGTAAAACTTAATGTTGAAACTACAGTCAATGGAGTATCTGATCCAGAATTTAAGGGGATGAAAAAGAGCCTTTTAGATGCGACACCAGATCGGAGTCCAGTAGTTGATGTAAAGACAACAACAAACGGAGTGGCGGATTCAAATGGAAAGCAGATCAAACGGATATCAAATGTTTTTAATAGCAGTTTTAATGGTAAGAAAGCTTATTTTGATGCCATAACGCAGGCGAATGGCAGGAATATGCCGACATCGAAAGCATTTGCAAAGGTTGCAAACAGCTATACTGCATCATGGAAGGGCAAAACAGTATCATATAAGATTAATACAACAAAAAAAGATAAAATAAAGAATGCAGCAACAAAAAATAAAGCAGCTTGGACAGGCAAGAATGTTACATATGGTACCTATACAGCAGTTAATGGCGTTGGCGGATCGGCAAAAACGGTTGAATCTACAAGCAACTCAATGAAGAGTTATTTTACAGGAAAGACTGTTTTGTATAATGTGACAACACAGAGTGATTCAACCTTGCAAAGCATTGGACAGAATGTGTCAAAACAAATATATGCTGGAATGTCAAAAAACGCAATAAAACTAGCAGTAAGAAGTGGTCCAGATCCGCTCAAGGGAGCCATGAATGGTGTATATAGTTTTACACCGGCTTATGCAACTGGTGGTTTTCCGGAGGATGGTCTCTTCATGGCGAACCACGGGGAGCTTGTTGGTAAGTTCAGCAACGGTAAGACAGCGGTAGCAAATAATGCACAGATTGTCGAAGGTATCGAAGCTGGTGTATACAGAGCAGTTACGGCTGCAAACAGCAGTAGTGGCAGATCAGGTGGATCATCTCCTGTGATCAATGTATATGTTGGTGGAAAAGAAGTGACAGATGTTGTTGTAAAGGATATCAATGACAGGACCATACAGACAGGCAAGAATCCGCTACTGGTATAGAAAGGAGTGAGACTGTGGCAGAGCTTGTAATAAATGGAGTAGACATGCCAGATCCTGCGATCAATGGCGGTCTCACTTATGCTCCGGAGAAGATCTGGAGCAAGAACACCGGGCGAACCTCAAACGGAGAAATGTTCGGTGACATAGTGGCAAGAAAAATGACGTTGAAGATTAAGTGGAACTATCTCACAGAATCACAGATAGCACTCATCGAAAGTGCAATCTATGATTCTTTTTTTGATGTCAAATTCAAGGATCCACGAACAAAGAAGTATGTAACTAAAAAGATGTATGCAGGCACTCCGACTTATCCTGTGTATGATGTGCGAAACGGATCATACAGATATACAGGTGTAGGAGTTGACCTGATCGAGAAGTAGGAGGTTACAGATTGTACACAAATGTATCAGAAGACTTTAAAAATAGAATAGCAGGAGATGGCAGAACATTCAGAGCTCGTATGACGCTTGATGATACTGTGATCGAATCCGGATTTGTCAGTTGTGATATGAAGTGTATAGCTGGAACTGGAACAAGCACCTTAGAAATAGGGTGCGCCAGTTCCACACAGCTTGATATCACCATGATCCAGCCGGATATCAGCCTTACAGGTAGAGAGCTTCTTTTTGAACTGGGGCTCATGCTTGATGATGAAAGTATTGAGTATGTCAAAATGGGATACTTCATGGCACAGAAACCGTCTGTAGGTGATGACCGGATCACATTCACCGCCCATGATCGGATGGCTTATAGAATGTCTGGATATTATTTGTCAAAACTCACATATCCATGTGATGTGTCAGATGTGTGTAAAGAGATAAGTTCCATGACAGGTATCACTATGAAGAATACTCCGTCTGGAATCAGCATACAAAAGAACTTTGACGGTTACACATACCGGCAGGCGGTTGGATTCATAGCTGGACTTGCCGGTAAGTTTGCCACATTTGATAGGGATGGTGTACTTGATTTTAGATGGTACACTTCGGTAGATTATCTGATAGATCTTAATCGATCATTTGATGATGTCGTTGTGCAGGAGAATTTGTTTCAGGTTTGCTATATCTCATGTGCCGTAGATGAGAACAATACGCTTAAAGCCGGAGATGGAACAACCGGAATAGCAACAAGTAACTTTCTGATGACACAGGAGATCCTTGATAGTCTGTATACGGCATTGAAAGATATAAGCTATCACCCGGTGACATGCAGTTTTGCCGGAGATATGCGCCTTGACCTTGGAGATATTGTTCAGGTATCAGATAAAACCGGGAAAGTATATGATGTTCCAGTTATGAGCCTTAATTTCAGTTTTGATGGTGGCCTTACAACAGATATAGGCTCGTATGGTAGCACAGAGCTCAGTGAGGCAACATTTGTCAGCCCAACTGAGAACTATGTTCAGCAGGTATATAGACGTTTGTATGTAGATAAGTTAGATGTGACACAGGCAGATATAAAATACGCAGCAATTGAGAAACTGCAGGCGGCAGATGGGGATATCAAAAAATTAAAGACTGATAAGCTCAATGTGACGGATGCAGACATCAAATATGCAAAGATAGACTTTTCAAACATTGGAAAAGCGGCATTGGAACAGTTTTTTGCAAAATCCGGATTGATCGAGAATGTTGTTGTCGGAGATCAGCAGATAACCGGAACCCTTGTTGGTGTGACAATCTTAGGTGACAGTATCAAAGGTGGTACGGTCATAGCGGATAAGCTTGTTATCAAAGGTGAGGATGGTCTGTATTATAAGCTCAATACAGATGGGAAAACTGTAGAGAAAGAGCAGACAGACTACAACAGCCTTGATGGTGGTGTGATCAGAGCTAAGTCTATTACGGCAACTAAGATAGCGGTTGAAGATTTGGTTGCCTTTGGAGCAACTATTGGCGGCTGGCATATAACCGATAGTGGTCTGTATTCCGGTACAAAAGAAGCTCTTGATAATGTTTCAATGGGAATGTTTCTTGGGAACGATGGACAGCTTAACATAGGTGATTCCGAGAACTTTATTATGTTTTATATAGATGCACAGGGGAATACTCACCTTGCCATATCGGCAGATGAAATGAAACTTGGTAAGCAGAATATAGGGGACATTATAAAGAATATAACAGGTGTTACATCAAATCTGGATAAGATACTCAATACAAAAGATGCAAATACGGATAAGCATACGGATTACATTACATTCAATGATGGCTCTCTCAGACTGGGAGATTCTGCATCTGAAAAGGTATTGGAGATCTGCAATGAGAGTATTCAGATTTATGAAAATGATATCTCTGTTGCAAGTTTTGGAGAAGAAACTAGGATTGGCGAAGAGAGTGGACTGCACTCAAAAATTAATTCATATGGTTTCCATTTTTATGATTATGATCAATTAGTTTTCCATATCGGGTATGCCAAAGATGTAGTTGATTCTGATGGAAACAAAACAAATGCGCCTTTTTATACGATCGGTACCAGATTGGATGGCAGTAGTGTTGGAGCATATTCAATTGCAGAAGGTCTGGATAATATTGCAAGCGGTTGGTGTTCTTATGCAGAAGGTTACAGCAATACTGTAAGCGGAGCTTGGTCTCATGCAGAAGGCGGTGATAATACTGTAAGCGGAACAGAATCTCATGCAGAAGGCGGTAATAATACTATAAATAGTTGTTATGATTCGCATGTGGAAGGTAGTCGTAATATTGTTAATTCTTCCTATTCACACGCAGAGGGAAGTATCAATACAGCAAGCGGAGAAAATTCTCATGTGGAAGGTAACAATAACACAGCAAGCGGAGAAAATTCTCATGCTGAGGGAAACTGCAATATTGCAGAAGGTAAAAATTCTCATGTAGAAGGTTATGGTAATACAGCAAGTGGAGAAAACTCACATGCTGGAGGAACAGGAAATTATGCAATCGGAAATTCACAGACTGTTGTAGGAAGATATAATGAGGATGTGGATGGAGCACTTCTTATTGTCGGTAACGGAACCTCAAGCGCAAGATCAAATGCTATGGTAGTCACAGAAAAAGGAGACGTACAGGCGAGCAGTTTCAATGGTCACACTATAACGACAGGAACGGCA
>ULPD01011304.1_pt1 | contig 30153 bp, 29 predicted proteins | sample 1953161 | NCBI WGS metagenome assembly ULPD01 (sample SAMEA4835619, study PRJEB28245) | human gut metagenome | biome: gut microbiome; material: fecal sample | place: Denmark | collected 2008
ACAGAAGCCAGTATAGCATTCTGTATTAATACCGTATCATCACACACCTTGTATTCTTCTAACTTTGAAAGCATATCAAGGTATGCCTTTGGTACTCGGCGACCCTGATTATTATATGTGGTATATAATATGGTCATCATATCAAATCCTCCGTAATTACCGATATACCACATATTTTTAAACTGATCGACATAAACCGTGGTATTGTCATCAATCTTATATTGGATAAACCCAGATGGGATGTCGAAGAGTCCCTTTAACTCAGAGTTATCCTTTCGTTTCTGGATTGTATAATATACTTTTTCTGAATTAGATTGTGTAAAGCACCGTTTTCCTTTTACAAATGTGTAGCGCTCTTTCTGGAGAGTAACTTCGCACTCGTACAGTCCAGGCTCTGTAATATCACTATCTTTATCCGGAAAATAGATCGGTTTATATGGAGCAACTGCAAAGAGTCCACGATCTCCTTTTAGGAATAATAACAATAATTCCATTTTTAATCCTCCTTAAAGTTATATTGATAAAATCGTTGCAGCATTTGCAACATCCATTGATTTTGTAGATACTGATTTGTTATCGATGATAGCTGTAATCATGTTATATACAATATCATGTAACCAACGTATTGTATATGAATAATCACAGTCATTAAAGAATGAATACTCACCAGCATCATTAATACTTACTTGCGTTACTCCAAGGCAATACATCTGTGGTAATAACGAATCTGGTATTGTTTGATTCATCTTGTTGACATCACGAATCATATCTGACATCCTTGCATCAGTAGAAGAATGTGGGTAAGACACACATCTGCAATCTTCTATTTTATCGCTTACCTTTTCACTGATATCATCTACAGATGCCTTACCGATATAGCCGCGCTGGTACGAGTATGGTTCTCCAGAGTTTGTAACTTCAAGACATATTGGAGAAACTGGATTTTTTATATTGAATGCACGGATTCCAGCACAACCTGGGACATATCGAGCAAACTTTTCATATGGCATATAGTCTGTGAAAAAGATTCCAAGTAACGTGAGACTATTCATAATCGGAGTTGTATAATTTTCTAACTCTTCTACATCAAACCATCCATCTGCATATAAAAAATAGATATGAAAAAGATCCCATCGTAAAAGGTCAATCATAGCCGCAGTATGAGTGTCAACTTTAATATCACGCATTCTGAGTTTGATGTTTGTAACACCATCGAGTATAGAGGTTGAAATGAATCTCAAGATGTTTATATAAGATCTATCATGGATATTATCAGATATACTGATTATACTTTGAAGATCCGAGAAGTTTCGTATCTTTATCTGATAATTAGCCATAATACCATAATGTTTTTCATAAGATATGTGGCTGTCGTCCTTAAGATTGATCTTCCCTTTCAAAATATTATACGAATACTGAAATGGGACAACTCCATGACCAAGATCAATCCCGAGTCTTTCAAATATATCATGTGGGAATGATTTAAATCCAGTACGAGTAAGCCTATTACAAGGTGCCTCAGTACCTGGTATTCCGAATGTATTCAATTTGTTAATTACTTTTTTACGGAACTTCTTATCTGTCCCGATTTTATTAAGATAAATCTTATCTAATTCTTTGATTGCTTTCTTATTCAATTCTTTATTTCCCATTTTTATTTCCTCCAATTAAAAAGCTGGGTTGAGTCCTATTAGTATTAGGATCAACCCATAATGATATTTAGTTTTCTACAGGTGGTACTGCAGATGATGTCACTGTGTTTACTGGTCTTGGGTTATTTTTCGTATATAAATCCGACGCCATCTGGATAATATTACTACAATTTGCATAGTTCATCACATATACAATCATTATTTTTCCAGTAGATGGGATCTGCAATGATTTATATGGACTAACCAATGTAAATCTCGGATCAACCGAAGGGTTGCTATACATGAATGAAAATAATCCAGATGTGCAAGGATCTGACGCTAAGTCACTTATAATTCCGGAGTATTTATAACATCCTACATCATTGAAATAGTATGCACCACTCAATGACATTCCAGACTGATGCTTCTTCATTTTCCCGCTATTTTGTACACAGCGTGCCCATACACGAAATTCAGCAATAGTAGATATAATGATTCCAGCATCCAGCAAATCAGATGGATTACACTGATCCAAATGTTGATGGATATATCCCAGTGCTGCGACATACCTATGCAACAGATTGTAATACTCCTTCTCAGTATTGAGGTTTTCATCTTCAGTGATATCATAACCTGTTTCATGAAGCATTGCATAAGTAATAATATTCGTAACAGGATCAATATCAGTTGTATCATTACCAGTGTAATAACCAGATACATTCAATGCGCAACTCTCATCACCAAGGTCAATTGTTGACCGGATATCGACGTATGGACTTACTCTACAAAAGATATCATCACCACTACGAGTTACAATATCTCTGATGTTTCCTTTATCGTACTGATCTTTAATAGTTGGATCCGTGTTGCGAATGAATCCGAGGTCACAGTTAAACTGCATCATATTAACCAGTTCATTTGGCATGTTGTTTGTTGCAGAAGGTGCTGAAAGTGACTGTGATGCATCAATCATATTGAACTGATTAACTGATGGATTAATTCGTGGTGAAAATAATCCAGCAATTCCTCCATCTGATGGATTACGATACAGACCATTTGGATATGTGTTTGACATCTTACCCTGTGACATAACCAGGTCACTGATACTTCCTGATGAGTCTCCACATGGATCCATATAATCCATAAATTCAGGAAGCATATTTCCCCGCTTTCCATAAACTTTTGCTGCTGCTTTTTTGAATTTCTTCCAATTCTTTTTACTTCCCATTTGGTATTAATCTCCTTTCTTAATTAAGTTACTTTTCTTACCATGTCGATAATATATAATTGAAAATGTTACTGATGATATCTCATTTGTATGGTTTCGTATGGAAAAACAATCAGTTAAATAGAAACCAATCAGAAAGGATGTGAAATTTCGCATGTTTAGTGGTACTTTAAACAGTATCGCTCGTGAACGTGCAAGTTTTTTACGTGATGCTGAATACATTAAAGAAAACGTGAAAGACTCTGCTCTTCAGGAAGCGATATTAATATATGAGGCATGTGACAAGGATCATAAGCTTGTTACAGAAGATAACATTGTTTCTCCTGAAGAAAAGGAAGAAATTAAACGAGCAATCGCTCAAATCCCTACCGATTCGGATTCTTCGGAAGAAATTGATCGTATCATGAGTGCACAGGGTAGTGCAGTTAGTATCGACGATATCATGGGTATCAAATCAGATGAGACTGGTGATACCGTTTATAGTGATATGATAAACGACTTAAATGAGGTAATCAAAGAAAAGTAGAAGGGAACAAAGAAAATGAGCGAAGCAAATAAGAAATATGTCACAATTGGTGTGGTAGGAATGATTCCTGAAATCCGTGTAAATGGACCACTCAAGACACCACACTACATTGATCTTGAGATGGTAAAAGCTATGGTGATTCATGGAAGACGTGTTTATGAACATAATCCGGCAAAGCCATCTGAAAGAATATTATTAACGATTGAGAATATGGATAAGGACAATTTTGGAAAAGATACTAGAAAAGAGCCAGAGAAAACACCGGCTGTTGAGTCAGTACCAGAAACTCCAGTTGCCCCTGTTGTAAACGAAGATCCGGTTCCACAGGAACCTGAGGCACCGGTTGATCCTGAACCTGCAGTAGAAAATGCTCCGGCTCCACAGGAACCTGAGGCACCGGTTGATCCTGAACCTGCAGTAGAAAATGCTCCGGCTGATGAAGCTGAGGTAGTTGCTGATCAGCAGCCTACAGAGGAGACTGCACCTGAGGCTGAGGTTGAGAGTGAGACTCCAGTCGTTGACCCAGTACCAGAAACACCAGTTGTTGAGACAACTCAGAATTCTAACAAGAATCAGAAATACAACGGAAAGAAAAACAACAAGAAGAAATAAAAAGAGAAAGAGGAATATCAATTATGATATTCCTCTTTCTTTAACACCCTTTTACTCCTTATCAATGTTATATGGGAGTTTTAATCCCTTTGTTACAAGGTCTGTATGAAGACCCATTCCAAGGAAGTAAGTATTGATTGTATTTAACGTTGTCTTATTCTCTACTTTATCAGTAAGTGTCGACAACTCTGTGTAACCATTTCTATTGATCTGATCAAGCATTTCTTTCTTCATGACAAGATCATCAGCTCTTGGTCCATTCAATTCTTTTAAGGTATATTTCATGCCAAGTGATGTAAGCATGCAGTTCTCAAGATCGGATTCACGTCCATTCTTATCACCACCAGTTACCTGATTGGTGAATGCAGAACGTTGATCTGCTTGTACAGATAATCCATTCTTCTTCATGACTGTCTGTTGTGGTCTCTTCAGATGTAAGTATCCGACTGGAACTTTATGTTTTGTTACGGTTGGATTGTCTTTATCCATTGTAAGATGCGGTAAAGTAAGATACTCGAATAATGGAATATCGATAACTTTTGCCGCAGCTTCAATGTATTCAATCTGCAGATCTCGTTCATAATCGACCATATCCAAAATCAAGTAATGCTTTGGATTGTTAAAGAACTCCGTAAAGAAACTCTTAAATTTCACATCGGTCATTGGGTCAAACATTGCTTTGTACTTCTTGGTATTATCCTTTGTCGGATCTAATGCATCAAAGAACTTGTATATCAGAGTACACATCTCTTTTCTTCGGGCAGGTAACTCTTTTCCATTTGTCCAGATTTCCTGCAATCTTCTCTTTAACTCAATGATACACTTATTTCCAAAGATCGTTGGAAGTACAGATGATACCATACGGTTTAAGATAGACGATGGGTTGATGATAGTATCGACAGATTCATCTGGTCTAAAATCGGAGAATGGTTCATAACCAAGTGGGATGACCTCGGAACAAACGTTCTTAAGAGGAGAGAAGTTTGCAACTTTCGATCCTACCTCAAGAGGCTCAGAATGTTTTACATAAAATTCAATTGCAACTCCATCATTTACTTTAATACCACGAATATTTCCATATCTATCTGGTTCTGTTTTACCAGAAGATTCTGTGATCATAAGACCACATTTTACGGTCTTTCCATCTTTGTCGTACTTGTTTAAGATACGAGTTTTCCGATCGATCTTCTTATAGTATTTTCCGACGATTGTCTGAAGTGATGGAGATAAATCTTCCAAATCACTTGCAGAATAAATCTTGATATCCTCAATGACACCAGAGTATTTTGATTTCTTGATGTTTCTACTATTTTTTGATACCACTTCTTTTAACTCATCATTATCTCCTAATGATGCAAGAAGTTTATTGATATCAGAGTCTTCAAATGACTCATCAAACTCAATCAATGGATCTCCAACATTTATTTCATCACCGACTTTTACCATCTTATAGATATTTGAATTCTTTCCGATGGATGTCTTTACTCTAAAGCACATCTCAGTCGTACACATATCCGATACTTTTCTTGTAACGAAATCCGCATCTTCGTATGTATTATACGTTGAGAATAATGCAACTTTGATAAGAGCACCAACGTTCATACGAACGCCTTGGGTTGGAATATTTGTAAAGAAATCTTTATGCCATGCAAGGGTATCAGACTTCTTGAACTTATCACCAACTTTAAGGTTTGTAATAAGCACATTAGATAACTCGAATCCACCACCACCGTTTTTCACGATGTTTTTATCCAGATTGATTGCACGATGCTTTCCATTCTTGTAAGCAACAATCATGATCTTTGCTTCATCATCATACTCCACAACTTCTCCATCATCATCTGCAGTTACTACGAAATCTGAAGATAAGTAATATTTGCAGAGTTCATCAGATCCATTAGAGATAAGAACTGGAGAAGCATCTTTAATAGGAATTGTAGCTCGTGACTGCTTTACAGAGTGTCCGGTACGAATTGGATCATCACGGGTAACTCCAAGTGGGATGAGCATTTCTGCTGGAGAGAATAAGTTCACATCCTTTAATTGATTCAAATCATCTGTCGTTTTGATATATCCACGACATGATTCAATATTCGGTTCCATCGTAAGGGTACGGTTTACACCAACCTGTGCATCTGGAGATGACGATATACCAACAACACCAATCATACTATTGTCATAGCTTCGTTTTGGAACAGTATAAGAATCTTCCAGATTGACTCCGCGCCATCCTTTTGTAGAAACTCCATGGGTGGTCTCCATCTCAAGGAATGGATTTAATGTAGAGGTATCTTCTACAGTCTGTAATGCAAGTAATCGTTTGATTACATTATCTCTTGGGATTGATAATTTCTTCTTTCCATTAGAGTTCTTGTATGGTACATATGCTTTTGCAATAGCATCATAAAGAATAGCGGAGATTACTTCTGCATTTCTAACACGATATTCAGAAAGATTCAGCTCTGAAATTGCCTGGTTATCACCAAGTAATCCATTGGCATATACCATAAGCTGAACTAAATCTGTTGGTAATCCCATATTAAGGAGAATCTCACGTTCGATATTACCAATGGTAAACTCATAAACATTCGTCAATGCATTTAAGATGGATACTTTACCGAACTTCTTCTGGATATATGGAATAAACGGAGTTACTTCATCATACTCAGAAATATCGTGATCTTTTGTATCAATCACTTTAAATCCATTCATAAGGATCTGTGTTGTTACATCATTATCATATACCAGATAGCAATTCTTAAATCGGATATAATCTTCATTTGGGTTTACATTTCTTGCATTCTCTTCCAGACGATATTTAATTCCTGCTTTCTTAAGAACTGTTGTTAATCCTTCCCAGATACACATAAGAACTACCATTGGAAGATCCTGCTTCATAGTAGTAATCTTTGTATACATAAGACGTTTTGGTACATTCATAGATTTAATAGCAGATTGTGCTTCCTCTGGTAAATTATCCAGAATAATATCTGCAATACCACGATTCTTTGCATCTCTTTGGGTATAATAATCAATGAATATCGGTTCTCCTTTTTCTGTACCAATAAACAACTTATCTTTTTCTGGATGAATTCCTTTTACATCCATATATGCCTGAGCATCACTCTGATCGAAGAAGATCTTACAATTCTTTATGCTAAAACGAATGAATACTTTTGAAAACTCGTCGTATTCTACAGCAGTTACATAATCCTTGTTATTTACATAGCAAGAACCTGAGACAAAATATTTACCCAATTCCGGCTCTTTTGCCATCTGCTTTGTTATAAGAGTTACTTCTTTTAAAGAACGATTCTCTTCACGTTTGATTGTAAGCTTATTGTAATTCGTTACAATCATTACAGTATCTCCAGAAATCTTTACCACTGGTAAGAAGAATAACTGGTTCTTGATAACTTTCTTGTTTCCAGATAACCATAAGAAGTTCTTATCGTAGAATTTCGGAATATCTACTACAATCGTATGACGCATACGATTTTCATCTTCTAACTGAACGGTCCATGTCTCTTTGTAGTTTAAGACATCAGATGTATCTTCTACTTTCACACCACGAATAAACATCTTTGTTGTAGACGCAGTATTTAAGTTTTCAAAGACACCAATCAAATCCTTATCCATCACATGTTCACAATAGGATTCATTGAAGTTCTGGAATTTGATTTCCTTCATATTTGGATTCGTTGAATGCATTGATTTTGAGACATTGACTTTTTCAATCTCTGTCTTCTTTGGATTGATCTTTGCAAGATCTCCGATTGTTGTATCACGTACAATAATATCTTTCTGCTTCTCACGAAGCATCTGGTCTCGTGCAGTGGATCTTTGGGATTTCACAGGGGAGTCCTGTTGCATCTTACGATAAATCTTATCTAAGACTTCTTTATCTTCATTTAAAAGATCTTCTGCAGTTTTCTGTCCATTTAATTCTTCGCTGTTCTCATCCTGTTTATCAGCTTCTTCTACTTTATCTGAAATATCATCAACCAATTCTGGATCATCAGATACTGCATCAACAACTGCTTTTACATGTGGTTGTACTGCAGGAGAAGTAATCATTTTAACAGCTTTTGGAAGAGGAACTTTCTGATGGTCTTCTTCTTTCACCACAGGTGTTTCATATCTACCATCATTATCAGATGGATAATCTATGGATGTAATTGTCTCTTCTTCATCCTCAGATGCTTCTGGTTCTACAGTATCATCTTTCTTGATTTCATCAATTTCGTTTTCTGTAAGATCTGGAGTTTTCTCCATATCCATTTTTCTGTATAACTTTCGGATTTCTCCTAAGAATCTTGCAAGTTCACTACCACGTCGATTCTGATCTCCGGATACAAGATCATGTGGATTGATCTTTAATACGAAATTGTCATAATAGCAGATGAAATCAATATCCATATCTTTAAGATATTCTGGATATACTTTTGCAGTTAAGTAGATCATATACAGTGGATTTTGAATCCGTTCAATTGGTCTTCCACTGTGATGAAATGGATACATGGAAGCATCCATAAGTACAAAGTAATTTGTATAACTTCCTGGTCTGGATTCTTTTGTACCGATTTCAGATGTAAGAAGTGACCAGAATGCTCTTACATTTCTTGCAATTGATGAGGACGTTGCAGTTCCTGTCTTGTAAATCTCAATTACCTTACAGAGATCTACGAAGATGTTTCTCATCTCTCTTGGATTAATTCCCATTTTCTCCGGATATGTTTTAATCGTCGGAGCTTCAGCTCGAAGAGTATCTTTAATCTCCTGAAATCGTGATATATCGTTGATACGGTAATGTTTATTATTCGTCAATTTACCGATGTATTTTAACTTTCGGTAATATAATCTGTATCTTCCCATGGACTTACAGTTCGCTGGGTTTACCATCATTGCAATGGAAGATTCAAAATTCGGGGAAAATAAATAACAACAATTTCCCTTTCCGCCATCACCAACTGGCAATCTTACTTCACGAATTGTCGTTCTATTGTAGGGAAGTGTCTTGTAATCTATCACTATCAATCACCTACTTTCTCTAGCTTAATGCTTTGTTTTTTGGAAGAAAAATGAGAGAATCAACAAAGATAATGTTGATTCTCTCATTCAATATACATAGACATTAATTATAGATTAAGTCTACTGCATCCAATAGATAACTTTCATCCCATTCCTGGATCAATTGTTGTCTTGCATCTGCAGCTGCTTGCCAATCATCAATCTTAAGATTAACAGTACCAAGGGATGTATCCAATTCAGTATAATGCTTCATGGTTGGATACAATCCACATTTTACATCCAAAATTGCAAGTTTATAAAAACTCTCTTCTGCCGTTGGTGAAATTGATTCAAAGGATCTATCATGCTCAAATGCAAGGAGTGCCTGCAAAGAGGATGATACAAGTGCATCAAATACATACAGCTTTCTTGGATGTTCATAATGAAACGTAATGGAATTTGTCATCCCATCAATGAGATTCTTTCCAACATTTGCTGTAGCTAATGTATTAAATGCAGTCGTACCTGAAAATAATGCTGCAGATACTGGGTTAAAATTTGAATATAATGCTGGTTCGCAATACTTTACACCTTTTACATATAAGAGTTTACGTCCCTTAAATTCCGGCAAGATGTAAAGATCTGACATACTTTCAGCATATGTCCTACGTTCTGGTCGAATACCAGATAAATCAAATGTCTCTTCATACGGTTGGTAGATAGAGAATACCGGTAATGTGGTATCTGTTAAGATATCTGATATCAATACATCTAAGTTATCAATTGGAAGCGCAATGGCATAAATACCTAAATCACGTTTGATACGTTTCACGATTCTGTTAATATTCATGACTTATTAACCTCCAAAGTTCTTTTATATTTCTTTTGTCGTTACTTTGATAATCGAATACTTGATATGACCGTCAACTCCAACATCACATAAAATATCTGTTGTCATTCGTATTGACGTATTGCTTTCGGTTTTAAGTTCACTATCATATACGGATTGAATCGTAAATGTAAGGCTACGATTTCCGTATTCTGGAATATAAAGAAGATCTCTAAGCCAATAAGAAGCATAGATATCTTTTAATTTTGTATTTCCTATTCCAATAAGGCTTTTGTATGGATAGTCAATCCCATGTTCTGTAAGATAATGAAATGACATCTCTTTTAACCAATCCTGTCCAGATCGGTATAACCGGCGCATACACTCGGTTACATTTAGTTGAACATTCTTCGGAAAACCCTCTAATCTACTTGCAAATCGTTTTGGTAATGGAAAGTATGATTCTTTCTTCCCATTTGGATTGTCTAAATGCTTAAAGAACATATCTGACGATCTCATTTTATCTGCAAGTCCTTCATCTAACGGAGAAGGAAACTCTGTACGTTCTGTCATACTCGGTATTTCCGGAGGTACTCTAAGATTACTCATCAACACTATTTTCACCACCTTTTCCCTTTATAATACTTGGCAATTCTTTATATAAAGAATGTAAAAAAGAAAAAAGAGTGGTAATCTCTTGTTTCTTAAGGTCGATGATAAGATTCAGATTGTTTACAATTACGTCATTATTCTTTGCTTTCATGTACTTGGAGAATCTATGCGGAATTGTAAAATTCTTCTGGGATAAAAGCTCCGGTAACTCTCGTTTCATAAGACGAAGTCCAATACGGATTTCGTCCAAGTATGACATATCAATATACTTGGGGGTGATTTTGTCATCGTGTGAAACATTAATTTCCCGATATATTTTATCAAAAGATTCATCGTAATCTTTCATGATCTGTGTTACATCCAAACAGGATGTTGTAGATCCATCTTTTCTCTTTTCTACGATCCTTCGTGCAGAAACAAGGTGTTTTTGTTGATATTTTTCTAAGAGCATCATATGCTTTCTTCTAAAGTTTTCCATGTCTTTATTCATATTTGAAAACTCATCATTGCTCATGTTTTGTATCACCACCTTTAAGTCATTGTTTTTTCAAGATAATACGAGGGATTAAAAGAAGTCTGAGATAAATTCTCAGACTTCTTTATAGTTTTTATTACTGTCCCATGCTATTATCACCAAAATCAAGTGCATCATCAATTTCATCAGTATCTGATTTCAATGATTTACCGGATGCTTTCAGTTTGGTTGCTTTGAAGATATCATCGATCTTCTCAAAGTTAATCATTGGAAGATGCAATTTCGCAATATTAGCCTGGAAGAGTCGTACATGATTATCATCAATTGGTGAATCACCAAAGTATACCTTTGTCAGGAAATCCTGTAAACTACTATAATTATCAATCAGATCTCTGGTGGTGACGTTACTTGCACCCTTTGGTTCTGCAAACTTGATACGAAGGGATGTGATATTCTCTTCTTCTACGTTGGATGTATAACGAAGAATTTTCTGATACAACTCGGTGACTGAATCATTCAGATCAATCTGGTAGTTTACAACACGACCATTCATTTTTGTATTTGCTGTCTCAATAGACTTCGCAAAATCTGCTTCGTTCAAGTAATTCATGATTGCTGATGGAACACCAGTTCCAAGAATATAGTTTGTTCGAAGCATCTCCATGAGGTCATTATTCATCTCAACACTCTGACCCTGAAGGATTTCGGTTTCGATTGGTCGTTCGTTGTTTCGTCCAACTGGCATGTAAATTGCATTACCAGCACCGACTTTATTGATAACTCCAGTATATGAAAACATGTCATTCACAGTAATACGTCTTGCCTGTTTTTGCCTTGCAATTCGTTGTGCTTTATTGTAGACATTCTTATCAATACCAGAAGTTCTGATATAGTTAATCTCCTGGTCATTGGACTTTGTAACTATAGTAACGATCTTAAACATGAGAAGCATCAGATACAGTTTTGCATAGAAGAGGGAATTCTCAAGCATGGAATGTCCATTATCATTCTCATCTTTGTTGATCTTAAACTCTGTTACATATTCCTTCGGTACAACCTGGAAATGGATTCTTGTATTTCCGAGTTCATAATACTGAAGACATCCAGCAATGATCTCTTTGAATTCTTTATTCTCGGAGACAAATTTCTGGTTGAACTTACTTACTACTTTCGTTGCAATGTCATCCACCAGATTATCTACACGATTAGATGGATCTTTTGCACGAAACTGTGACTGATAAGTAAGAATAGTATCCAGTGGTGTTGCAGATTCTGTCTGGACATAGATGTAAAAAATCGTATGTCCCATGATCTGTACTGGGATCATCTGCAATGGGCTTACTTCTTTTACATAGCAGTCTTTCAAATCTTCGAATTTTTTATCCGCTTTCTCACTCTTGATACTACCGTCGTTGTAAACACCATCTTCTCCACCACCATATTTTCTTAAGAATGATTCATCTCCATCTAATGCAGTACCATCTTTGGTTCCACGTTTTCTCTGGATTCGGCTCTTATCACTTCCAGCTTCTGTAAAGAAGTCGCCAGATTCTGTAATATAAGAATCCGCAAAGTTCTGTAAAGAATCAAATCCTTCTTCCAGAAATGCAAGTGGAATAGAATCTGTAGAAACTGTGATACGATCATTGATAAGTTTTGATAAATCATCCTTTATAATAGATACGTGCTCTTTTTTCTCTGTACTTGAGTCATATCCCATAGCATCTGAGATGTAGGATTCTGCACTTTCAAAAAATTCTTCATCATTGGATTCTGATAATGGATCTCCAATATACTGGATCTTAACACTGTCATGGGTTTCTTCATCTACCCATTCAAAGAAATTTCTTCCCTGTTTAGAATCCGTTTTGTATCGTCTTGCAAAGTTTGCAAACATCTCGTGATATGGAATGGTATACACATAGTATTCTCCGTATCCAAGCACCTTGTCCGTGATGTTTTTAATCTTTGCCTGGAGATTGAATTTCTTCTCCATCTGTTCAATGATTGGTTTTACCTCATCTCCTGCATCATTGACTGTACTTTTCTCGAATGAAATCAATCGGTTAATTCTACCACTGTTAAGATCTGTGGAGATAATAGCATCTCGCATGACTGATTTTGCTTCCTTTAACTCAATCAACTGGTTTGAGATCTGATCGGCATCTGCTAACTGAATCATCCGATTCTTATACTGCTCATTGATATATTGCATTGGATTTAAACCATTTCCACGTACATCTAAATCCAACTTATCATTTATCTCATTTAAGATTCTTGAATTTCCAGTATCTGCATCGTATAACTTCCCAATGAATGTGGAGTAATCGTTGACACCGTTACCTGTGATATCATTGATTTCGTTATCCATGATATCATTAAATCTATCATTTAATGTGTCAGATTCATCCTTGGTCGTTGTTCCATAAAGGGAAACTGACATGTCATCTATTAAAGATTGCACCTGATCCAGGCTCTTTGTAAATCGTTTACGAACACTGTCAAGCGCTTTTTTCTGAGTGTTTTTTGGTTGTGCCATTTCATAAGTCACTTCCTTTCTTAGCGTTATTTGTTTGTTTTTTAGATCATTTAACATAGAAATTCTCAGAGAATAATAATCAAAACCTCTGTTTACAATCAATTAAATATAGTGGAAAGGAAGAATGAAAATGGATACAAAATCACAATTTCATGCAAATATAAGAAAGAAATTATCGGAACTTCGTGCACAGAAGCTTCCGATTAAAATAGACATAACTACACTGGATATGACGATCCAGTTTCTGTATAAGGATGGTGCTTTAAAAACAAGAAAAGCACTTACAAATATCGACAAGCTATTCAAGTCTTTGGATAAAGATATTTATACAGAAAAAGAAGTGGAGTTGACGAATCGCATCTGGATCATTGAACGAACCTTGGAAGGATATTTAAGAGAAGGGTTAGTTCAGGAAGAAGTCGTAAAGAATTATTGTAAACTTGACTCTGAATGTGATGACTATAAAGCATCCATCTTAGACCAGATTACGTCACAGAAGAAACAGATCAATTATGAAGAATCCAAATATCTGTTACGACAGATTGATGAACGACTTGCTTTTGGATATACGGTTACCTTAAAGCATATCGTTCAAGAATTATTTGCTCTTATTGATGAATCGGACCCTAGATCTTATAAATCGTTACAAGATGATTTATATCAGATCGCAAATTCGATCATCAATATTAAGCGAAGAACAAATTCGCTTGGAGCTGATCAAACTTTCTCCTTACAAGATGAAGTATTTGAAACTGTATTATTTGATTCGATGGAGAAATTAAATAACCGAAACCGAATCTTTGTTACAGGTATCAAACATCTGAATACATTCTTAGCACCTGGATACATGAGCAAACGTTTGTATACATATTTGGCATTCCCAGGCGGTGGTAAATCCCAGATATTATTAAAGACAGCTTGGGATATCAAGAAATACAATAGTGGAATTGAATGTAAAAACCCTGATCATAGACCAGCAGTTCTTATGATCACAATGGAGAATAGTATTGAAGAGACCATTGAGCGTATCTTTAACATGGTATCATCAGATGATGATATCCGAAATTACTCACCAAAACAGGTAAAGAAGATGTTAAAGAAAGATGGTCTTACACTTACTGATAAAGACAATATTGACACCATCATCAAATATTACCCGAATAGAAGTATTGATACAAATGATCTTTACGGAATTATTCAGGATTTGGAAGATGAAGGTGTTGAAGTAATTGCTTTGATCTTAGATTACGTGAAACGTATCAGACCAGCAGAAAAAGCATTGACAGAAAAAGAAGAATTAAAGAATATTACAAACGAACTGAAGGACCTTGCTACTTATTGGGATATTCCAGTTATTACAGCTCAGCAGTTAAACCGTACAGCATCCGCAATTGTAGATGCTGCTATTCAGGCTAAAAAATCTGATGTAACAAAACTGGTTGGTCGTGACGGTGTAGCAGGTGCTTGGGAGATTAAGAAAATATACTCTATGGTCTCCCCGTCCGGTGACGGATGTCAAAAAAACCGCTTGAATTGCGGGGACGTTCAAGTTGTAAAATGCTTGACACACTTCATAGTGTGCTCGATTATGTCTTATCTACCAACCATAAGTGGTGACATTTATGGGGCAAAGGGTAACTCCGGAGATATGGTAATAAGGATAGGAATAGAGACAATCCGCAGCCAAGCCAATATGAAGAAAGGACTGGTGAATTAGCATGGCAAAACAAAGATGGAAATATTTAATAAATTTTAAAAATATTAAAGAATGTTATAAAGTATCTGATTATGGTGATGTGAAAGATATGAGGACAGGTAAAAAGTTACATAAGAAAATAGCAAATAAAAAACATCATCCATATTATGCAGTATATTTAGAAAATAAGGATGGAAAGAAAGGATGGATCTTGGTTCATCAATTAGTTGCATTTTGTTTTGTTACTATTCCAGAGAGATATAAAGATTTAGATGTCGAACTTGTTCCAGATCATCTGGATAATAATGGATTGAATAATTTTTATAAAAACCTGGAATGGAAAACCCGTGGTGAAAATATTAGTGATGCTTTCAAAAGAGGAGAGATTAATAACTCTAGAGAAAATCACAAAGATGCATTAATCACTAATATAGAAGCTGAGACTATTTGTAAGCTACTTGAAAAAGGATGTTCATACAATGAAATTTTGGCTAAAATGGGTTATTCAAATGATAAGTCATACAGAACTTTACTTGTTCGAATAAAGAATCGTATAGCATGGAAAGATATATCTAGCAAATATAAATTTGATTCATCAAATTTACAGTATACAGAAGCACAGCTAGATACTATCAGTCGACTTCCAAAAATCTGCAAAATGATAAAGGAAGGATATACGAATATGGAGATAGTTAAAGAGGTTTGGGGAGATCTTCCAAAGAACCGAAGACAAACGAAATCTCAGACTATAACCCTTATTCGAAAAGGTAAAATATATAAAAACATATTGGAAGGTTCATCGACTATCGAAAGCATATTACATCAAGAAATTGATTGTGAGAAGAAGCGAGTAGAGTAGGGAAACCGAAGTGAGTGGCTCTTCATATCTGGTGGAAAGGATCTGAAGATGAAGATATAGTCAGGTAATTATAATAATTAGCATAGAGAACTCAGATGTCGTAATCATCATTAACCGAGAAAAGAAACTCGGTACAGATGAAGTTTATATGACATTTAAACTTCTGAAACGAAGATATCGTTCTGCAGATAATGACGAGAAATTGCGAGAGTTGGAATACTTTAATCATCCATATGCAAAAGGAAGTTCTATTCGACTTGTTGATGATATTGAAATGGGTGAATCCATTTCACTTACAAGTTTATCATCCGAATTTGTTGCATTAGAAAATAACACAAAACGTGGAAAAAAGAATGCAACTGAACGTGAACAGATTCGTAAGAAAGATGATGATGAAGATACTTTAGAGATTTCAGCATTTGAACCATTTGATATGAATAAACAGATCTACTAAGATCTATATGTGGAGATAACCATAAAGTTTGGTTATCTCCACGTTTTATTCCTTTTTAGCATTTTTACATATGATTAAAACCTAAGAAAGAAAGGGGACATAAGAAATGAGTCGTGGAATTATTTTAGATTGTGATTTATTACCAGAGAAGAAATCTTTGGTGGATGAATTCGACGATCTTGAATTGGATCAACCCATGTCATTTAATGACTTCCGACCTTCTGAGAAAAAGAAGAATAAAACTACAGAAGAGATATCAAATGCTGTAGATGATGATACGGATGACTGGGGGGATATTTTACTGCAATTTAAAGCACCAAAAGTGAAAGCATCTGCATCCAATTACCGAAAGAGTGATGTATATGATTTCCTTCATGGTGGTGGAAAAAAGAAAAAAAAGAAGAAAAAAGAAGCGGAAGGACCAAAAGATTATTCCCATGAGTTCGAAGCTGAAATGGGGCTGTACCAGAATCTGTTAAAAGATTCTACTGCATTTACAGATTCTCTCCAGAAGAGATACTATTCTCTGGAATCATCAAAATCTTCTGCAAGGGGAATCGGGAAATTTACAACTGATCTTATCAGTGCAATCAACCAGTCCAGAGATGGATCCATTAAGTTGATTTCACAGATTGCTTCCTTAAAGAAAGATATCATCAATCTGAATATGAAAGAGCGAAAAGAATCAGAAGCTGCAAAGGGTGAAGATGGTGAAGACTTAAGTTCCTTCTCATCATCCTTCCTAAAGAAACTGATTCAGCAGGATCGATCCGATGCTGCAATCTATGGGGATGGAACTCCTGTAGATGGTGGGGAAGAGGATATCTTTGAGAGCATCAATGATGCACTTGGAGATGATGCAAGGGATCCGGAAATCGATAAGCTCTTAAAGTATGAGAACCGTAATATCAAACTGGTTGCATATGTAAGCAGATCAACAAATGATTATGAGGTCAAAGCAATTGACCCAGATACTGGTGAAGAGATCGATGATTATCCGATCCAACAGATTTCACACTTGGATATCAACCCAAGTACAGAAGTTGCCTCAGATGAGTATCATACAAAATATCCAATCATTTGGACGGATTAAGATAAAAAAAGAACGTAGAGTTTTTTCTCTACGTTCTTTCTTCTTTTTTCTTATGCCTCATCGTCATCAAACATGTCATTGAATTTATTCATTGCATGATCATGACGAGTTTCCGGATCAGATGACTCCTGCTGATCTTCATTTGTATCGTCAGGATCGTCACTTTCCTGTTCTTCTTTATCTTCTCCAAAAACATGGAGATCTTCTGACTGCTTTTTGATGATCTCGTTCTTGAGTTTTTTACCAGCTTTATAGCAGGCATCACAGAGATGCATAGCGCCTTTCAATGTTGCAATACATACTGCAGTTCCAACACCGACGCCAACACCAATTTTTGTAGATACCTCTAATACTTCTAATGATTTCATTTTTATTTCCTCTCTTTCTTAAACTTGATTTTTATTTCTTCAGCTTTTCGCAGTACATAGTAGAACACTTAGTATTCAACATACCGCTGAAGCAGTTATCATAATACTAATTTAGTATTAATCATATTAATCACCTTATATTCCTTCTAATTGAATTGTGCTTTTTCTCGAGATCGCTCAGAAGCTTGCGATTCTCAAGATTATCTTTCCAGAGTTCTAGCATCGCATTGTCAACTTTGTTCTGTAACTCCTCACCGAGCTTCTCCCAACGTTCTGCAGCTTCTTTACGTTCTTTATGTCTTCTCAATAATCCCATTGACTTTACACCTCCTTATGGTAATCTCTTGCAAAGAATGGAAGACCAGTCTTCTTCCATTCATACTCTTCATTTATCGCATCCTGCTGAGATGGTGAGAAATTCTCATCATACTCATTCCATGAAACCCCATATTCCTCCTCAAGGAACTCAGAAAATTTCATGTCTGGATGCGGATCTTCTGCATCCCCATCAGATACTTCTGCTGTAATTTCATAGTCAGAAGTATCAATGCTAGAGCTTAACCAGGCTCCATTTTCAAACCTGTAAAGATACATATAGTCTCCATCTGAGAGGAGACCGTTTGTGACAACTGGTTGTCCATCATTGTCACCGTACCAATACCCAGGCTTTAAATGAAAGCCATTCCAATCAGTTTCTTCGTTGCACTTTTTAAGTTTCATCATGATTATTTCTCCTCCTCGTCTACAGTTCCAAACGTTTCTTTCATGATACGGTCGGTATCAGCGTTAATCTGATTGATGACCTTGTTAAGGCTGTAGTAACTTGCAATAGCAACAGCTCCGCCTACTGCCATAACTCCAACTACAACTCCAGTTGCAATCTTTAACATTGTACTCATAATTTTCACCTTTTTAACCTTTCTTTTTATGTATTTTGAATATACGGAATTATCTTCTTTCCTTTTATTCACCTAGATATTATATCATTATAAAATCGAAAAATACAAATTTAGTTATTTTTTATAATTAAACAAAATTGTAAAGCATAGCTTTATGCTTTAGCTTTTTGTGAATGGTTTCCTATGACCATCATGAGTTAACCCCTCAAAAAAAGGCAGGAGAACGAGATTGAATCACTCGTTCTCCTACTTTTATTTTTTAATGATACTGAACACCACTGATCTTTAGTTTGATCGGAAGATACTTTGAAACATAGTCATCATATCCATATTTGCTGTAAGCATCGTCTACACTTCTGTAGACCAGATCCAGAGGCACATCTTCACCACCAGATGCTGGGACAATCTGTGTAATATTGATCGTATTAAAGTATCTCTTTTCAGATCCTGTCTTATTCAGATTCTTGTTCGTAATTGGTTTCTGATCAAGAGAAGCTGCAATCGTAACTCCTTCTACAGTACCAAGTAAACAACTTGCTTCTACCATAGCATTTTCCAATAAGTTGTATGGTAAGTATAACTTCTTTAAGAAAAGCTTTCGATCTTTTCCAAATACAACACCTGCATCTCCATCCAATCGGATATCTGCTTCAATATCCATATATCCATTTCGATACATATCATACTGAATAGATGCAATCAAATTCTCTGATCCAATTGCTTCTCCAGTCTCATCTGTTGTGAGATTCTTGTAATTACAGTCATAGACATAAGATGTCTTATCTACAGAATCGATCACATTGGAGAGTGTCCATCGTTCAGACATCAATTTTAATCTGTCATCGATTAAAATTGGGTCTTCTCCGCAAATGATCGATGAATTTAATATGAATGGAGAGAATGGTACATTACGTACTTCATCAGTTTCTGAATTTACATCCGGTACCAATACAAATCCTTTATAGATATACATTGCTCTTTTTCACCTCCTTAATGCCCACTGATTCTAAGTAATTCTGGATAAATTCCATTGATTCCTTTTGTGTTCTTTACAAACTCAGAAATCGCATTTGTATTTATCAGGAATCCACCAAGAACTACATTTGCAATGCAGTAATAGAAATATGGGAAGGAATCAATTCCAATCGTTGCACCAATTCCATATCCAGATACCCAACGCTCAAAGTAATACCGGAACGTCAGATTTTCCATCTTTGTATCAGAGCTTGCAATAAACTTGATAAACGAATCGATGGTATCAACTTTTGCAATGCTGTATGTGCTATTGCAAAGATTCATCGTTGTCTCGGATGGATTGTTGCAAGATCCCGCTGCATAAGAATGAACAACATCTTTGTTTGTTACACCAAGGATTTTCTCCAAGAAGAATCTTGCTGTATAATAATTCGTTGCATCATACAGATCCTTTGTTAATGATAATGCATATTCACGATTTAAAATCCGCATTGTCATTGCTGCATAAATATTCGTAAAAGCTTTTACGAATGTTGCATTTCTCGTAAACTGGGTTGGCTTTGAGAAATACAAAAGTCCAACATATGCAGATTCCATCAATGTATAAAGACGCTTCATATCAATATTCAGCTGCGGATCACTGTCCTTTGTCATGGAACAAAACTCATTGATGAAGATATAGGCGGACGTTTTTCCACCAATGCTTAATACTACAAATGGTAATGCAATCGTTACATGATCATTTTTATTGTAAATCAACTTGATGTTTCCTTCATCAAATGCTTTTAATACAGCATCAGCCAGCGGTGAAATACGTGTTTTTGAGATCTGCAAATACTGAGTCTCGAAGTAACTCTTATCAAGAACTGCACCATTTTTAATGGCTTTCGCAATTTTACGCATCAGGGTTGCTGATTTGTTTAACTGCTGAAACATTGCAGAGTCTGACAGACTCGCTTCTGTGAAATATTCCATTTATTTTCACCTCATTTCGTTTATTTCATAGCTTTAAACCTATGTTTTTGCTTAGGAAAAGTGTTAAAAAACATAGCTATAAAGCAGATTTTATAAGAAAGGATGTGAGTTATTCCATGGCTTTAAAATCCTCAGAAGAATTCTTACGAACTGCTCTTACGAATAGTACCTTTGACATTGATGCATTGGACAAAGCTCTTCGAAAGTCACTCGATACTTCTTTCTCGTATCTTTATCGATTACAGAGAAATACGGTAATTTATGAAGAGTATTTTTACACAACCCAAAATGTCGAAGATCAACCAGATTACGGCGATTTGTATCTGGATAAAATAGAGAGAGTTTGCGTAAATATTCCGGTTGAGCTCATTTTAACGAATGCTAGAGAAGCATATCGAAAGTCGTATCTTTATAATACGGAAATTCCGATTGATACCATTGAGCATAACCATGTGATCTTTGGAAAGTTACCTGTTATCATTTTGGATAATCAGGTGTTAAAAGATTTCTCTGTTCGTATCTATGATGGATACTTTACAGTGATTACACCATTCCGGAAAGATTATATTTACGATAGAGTATTCAATGATTCGAAATGGAATTATAACTATATTGAACACACAATTTCTGTTCAAATCATAAACAACACCTTCTACACAGATCTGGAAACGAACTCGGGAATGTTAAGAAAGAATGGCTTTGACAATTCATTTGACCGAATCAAGAAGTCTTATATGGAAGGATCCAAAGTCGATCTGAAATCCAATTATACAGGAATTTTATTTGCTGTTTTATTTTTGGGTGATACCAAACTTGGTACATTACCGCAGGAAGTGACAGTCAATGAAGATGGTGATTACATCATCAATTATGATGATGAAGTGAAAACCCTGTTGAATGATTTCACAGGTACAATTACAATTCGATTTATCTTTTACCGCTATCTGTATCGTCATCACAGTTATCATTATGATGGGAGTGATGCAAATACAGGATTAGTAAATATCCGGGAAAAAGATGAATCTGTTCAATCAGAGATGTTTTTGATTTCTGATAAAGATGACAAACTCTATGGAATGCCAGTACCAACAGAAAATCTCCTCATTTATAAACGAACGAATGGAGATACGACAAAAGTACAACAGTTTCCAAATAAGAATGTCATCATTTCTTATCCGAATATTTATCGGGTAAAAGAAAATGTTACGACGGATGATCAGTTGGATGTTTATTATTTTTACATCCCTCCATATGATCTTACTTACACATACATGTATCAGTTCTATTATGCATATATGAAGCATAAGTGGAAAGATTATACATTGGAGAAGATCGTCAATATGATCTACTTCGGAGATTATGATTTTACGGATGATTCCATGTTAAAGGAATTACCGGATCCGAAGAAAGAAGAAGATACTGGTTTTGAAGATCCAGAAGGTTGTAGACGTGGTCTTTACTATGAATGGGAAAGCAAACCAGAAGACAGATGGAAAACACATCAGGATTTAAAAGATGAGTTTAACAAAGAGCATGGAGATGAAGAAGATACCAATTACGTGGAAGGTATGACTGATGAAGAAAAGGCAGAATATCTGGAGAAGATGAAACCAATCCGTCTGAAAGATTTTCAGACTGTCTTTGATTTTATCATTGATCGTCCAATTACGGAATATCAGTATGATGAAATTGACTATACGAAAAAGTATATGGATACTACACCTCCTCTGGAGTATCGTACTAATAAGTTACAGGAGTTCATCAATGATAACTTCAATGCTTTGCATGATTATATCCTTGCACAAAAACAGGTAACTTACAAATATGAGTTTACCCGTGAGGAGGTAAATCTGGAAGCAAGGTATTCCGAGGTAAATGGTGCTGGTGCAAGGCTGGTAGAACCATGCTACTTATTTACCATTTCAAAAGAAGATCCGGATGAGATGTTAACTGCTCGTATTTTCGTAGATGGTATTTTTATTGCCAATTTTATCTATGAAAGATATACCTACAACGATCATCTCTACTTACCAGTCGATCTAGTGCCGGAAGATGCACAATATTTTGAAATTGAGGTATTTCCTGCTATTGTACAAAGAGAAACTGTAACCTTTACAACAGAAAAACCATCTGTGACAATCAATTTTGAATCAACCAGTAGAATTGATCCAACGTTATCTGATCTTTTCTTTTATTATGGAACTGATCCAACGAATGAACGTATTCCATCTAGTAGTTTCAGGTTAGAAGTAGTCTCAAAAGATTACAATTATCTGGTAAATCCAGCAAAGCTTATGGATGTATATAAGATTCCAGATAAGAAGCAGAATGCTGGTGCTTACTATGATAAACATGGTCATTATTACACAAGAGATGGACAACGAACAGAAGAAAGAGATGTTACCGAAGATAAATTACAGGAAATGGTTGCAGCTGGTGATCTGATTGCAGATTCTGTGAAAGAAACTTCAAATCTCATGGAGATTGAGAGAGATAATGATTATCGTACATTCGATGATTTAATCTTGGATAAAAAACCAATCATAAACCGTGAGAATAAAGGTGTAAACTTCACCATCTTACGAACGATTAAGATTACTGCATTGGATGCAGATGCATTTGGAGAAGAGCTCACAATTGCAATTGCAAAGAGCCCATATTTCTTTACCAAAACCGCACAAAATATCTGCTTTCCAATGATCAATGTACATGCAGAAAATCTTGATCCAATCAGCGAGTATACTCGTGTATTTAAAGATGGTAGATTGCGTTCGAGAAATCGTTATGACTTTAAATATTATGATGGAAAACTCCAGGTTCGTACACTGGAAGCATTGGAAAAACGTGCAACATTAACTGTTGATGTGACTCCATACCGTAACCGATTGGTGTTCTATCAGGATGAACTGTCTAGTGATTTGGTTGATCTTGCAGAATACATCGACAAACCATTTGACATTCGTTATTACGATGTGTATTTAAATGGTAGAAAACTGAATCGAACAAATATCTTCCCAATTTCTCCATATGAGATTAAGTTATGTGGAATCCATTCTATCTATAACTTAGAAGTTTACGAAAGAGATCGTGACTGGGAATATTTTGATCTTTCCTTTGACAAATACTTTACACTTTCTAATTTGATTGATAAGTCATTTATGGAGAAAGTGTTGAAAAATGATTTGATTCATGATATCACTGGAGATGTTCCAGGGAATGATAATACTGAAAAAAGAGAACCTTGGTCAAGAGAGAATGATGTAAAAACAATCCTCTTCTCTTTATTCTATTACAACATGCTTGTATTTATTGGACATTTGGACCCAGAGCAGAAGCAGTTGAATAAGGATGAAATCATGGAGAAATATGACATTATTGATCAGATGTATCGGGTACAAAATGATAATGGTGAAGATGTGTATTTGTTTAATCCAGATCTTTACTACAAACCTGACAATGATTCATCAAAGGAACGATGGAGAGTATATCTGTTAGGAAACCGTGATCCAGAAGAACTTGATCAGGTTCCTGAAAAAATTGATGATTAGAAGGTGGTGACTAAATTATGGGTAAACCTAACGTAGAGACATATGTGCCTAATACAAGATTTGGTGCTACATTCTTGGACGTATTACTCAATAAACGAGCTGTCAATGATGAGGTTATGCTCGATAAACAGGCAGGTGACCTTGTCTATAAAAGAAGAGATGATGGACGTATCTTATGGTATAGCCAGGAGAATATCCAGCTTTATCAGTTCATGAGTCAGATACGATCAAGATCGGATGCATGTGTAACATATGCATACCCAAATGATAAGACTTCTGTATATAGGGATTCTTATTTCATGTCATGTTTACTTGACGTGACAGATTGGGAGTTTGAAAAAGCCGAAGGTGATTCACCAACGAAAACATACTCCCTGTTAAAAGGTGATAAATTAAAGAATTGCTATCCAGATGCATTTAGTGTATCACAGGAAGCAACTGGATTTTTCATCAAGTTAAACATTGCCCCAAAAGATCTTGCATATATCAACTTATTAAATTCCAGATACAATGCGGAATATGAAGAGTATGCAGGAGAAGATGAAGAGAAACTGGCAAAGAAAGCATTGTATAACAACTTCGGGTACGCTGCTGGTCAGTTTTCCTTAAATTATACCATTACATGGTATGACTTGAATGGAGACGTAAAAGAAACAGAAACTGCAGATGGTTATATTGCTGCAAATGAAGTTTGCTTTATTCCATACAAGAGGACGAAAGTCTTCAAACGAACCGAAGCTAATAGTGCAAAGTTAACGATTAACTATTTAACAGCTCCAAAGCTGGTAGAAGGAAACGCACTTTGTACAACCGCTGTTGAAAAGAAGATGGTGAATTCTGTAAAAGATAATACCGATCTATCTTTCCAGACAATGAACTTCTCATTCTTCATGACAACAACTGACGATAATATGTATCTTCCAGGTTGGATCAACCATTCGGAAATCATTCTCTTAATGAGTGTAAAAGAAATGGAAGATGCAATGGATCGTGCAGCATCATCTGGGGATGGTGGAATTGTAATTTCTGTCAATGAACCAGATGAAAAAACTTGGCACAACACAAAACTTTGGGTTGAGCTGATGCGTGAATTCATCCCACCAGATGATGTACGATATACTGGTTCACCTACAACCATTGGAAAGATTGAAGATGAGCTTAAAGGTATTGAACATGTATACAGTAAGTTCTCTATGGATAAAAATTCAGTCAATGACTTCTATGTTAAGGTTACAGGTGATATCACAATTGGTGAAGATGAAACGGAGGGAAACTAAATGGCAGTATTAAAGAAAAGAAAAGCATATGAAGTGGAAAACATCACATGTGTTGATAAAGGAAAGATCACAGGTGTGAGTGTTGAAAACTACATTTGTGAACGAAAAGATACCCCAGAAAAAACGATGAAGCTTCCGGACAATATCACAAAGATTTACATCAATAATAGATAGGTGGTGATGAATAATGGCTGATAATATCAAAAAAGGCGGTTATTATGATACCCCGTTCTGGGGCGAAATAAAAAATGAAAATGGTGAGAGTGTAAAAGTAATGATTATGCCGATCACCAGATATGCAAATGTCTTAGGCAGACCAATCGTAGAAACAAATGCGATGAATCTTGGTAGTCCAGAGTTTGCATTCTTAAAAACCGCAAAGATTGAGGTTAGTGATGATTGTATTTTCAGTAGAGCTAACCAAAGTTGGTAAAAAAAGGAAGGATGGTATAAAAGATGATTGAAACAGTAAAAGGCGGACGATTATATTTTCCACCAGAAAATGAAAACAAACCTGATGATCGTGATGTTATGCATCCGGAGACAGATTCCTCGCAGGTAGTGATGGGTAATGGTAAGACCCTCGAAGAAACTATGAAAAGTGGCAGACTTATCGTTTCTGATGAACAGCCTACAGACCCATGCATCTGGGGAAAACCAGGAGAAACATTTACAGTTGAAGAGTAGAACCTCATTAGATCAGGTGAGATTTATATTTCACCTGATCTTTTCCATTTGAAAGGAGTTGATTTTTATGAGAAAGATTTCAAGAATTTTACAATTCGTAATCTTATTCTTAGTTGGTGGATTTGCATACGTCTCAATTGAATTTTTGTGGCGTGGGCATTCTCATCCAACGATGTTTGTATTAGGTGGAGTATGTTTCTACCTGATTGGACTTATCAATGAAAAATATCCATGGGATATGCCGTTGATCAGTCAGATGTTTATTTCGTCCATTATTGTTACCATGTTTGAGTTCTTTTTTGGTATTGTGTTTAATATTTGGCTCAAGCTTGGTATTTGGGATTATTCACATATGCCATATAATTTGTGCGGGCAGATATGTTTATTATATTCTATCTTTTGGTTTTTCTTATCTGCAGTCGCAATCATGGTTGACGATTTAGTCCGATGGAAATGGTTCGGAGAACAAAAACCGAGATATCACATATTCTATTCGCATTGTGAAGCACTTCACAAAAATGATGCATAAAATGGGTAAAAAAAAGAACACAAGGAATTTAATCGTTCCTTGTGTTCTATTCTTGTCTCATATTCATTAGCTCATTGAACTAATTTCCTGTGACATGAATTTACCGGTATAATCGAAATAGGCATGATGATAGCAATCACTTCCGGGCATCTTGCTGTATATCTTATAAACAACATCATATTGTAAATCAGTGATTACTGAATGCTCTTGGTTGACTTTATAATCAACACCAACACGGTCCAAATAATCAGTATATTCATCTACATCATCTACACCAACAACTACACTATCAAGAGCTACAGGATAATTCTTCACATTTTTTGTATCTTTTTTAGCAATACAATGATCAACAATGGAATTTGCAAACACTGCAATAGATAAAAGAAGCAGTACAATCATCGCAATATCATTCATTTTATTTTCTCCTTATTTTTCCTTATTCTATTCATATTTGTCTGTAACATCTCACGAGATCGGTGTTCCATAATAAATGCCTGTAATTTTGCAGGTTGGATTGGATACTCGAATTTATCTTTGATATACTCGGTAAAGAACTTCTCATCATATCCAAAATGATTCAAGAATTTCATAGTGAGGCTTTCATCAAATCCATCAATTTTCTCCTGGATATCAAATCTTCCATGTCGAATCATGGCTGGATCTAATCGATCAATATGATTTGTTGTTGCAATATAGATCGTATCCTCGGTAGAATATAAACCATCCAGCAACTGAAACGCCAGATTCTGATTATTTTTCTTACTATTTGAACCTGAATTCATATCAATTTCTAAAGATTCATCAGCCCTGTTATAGAACAACATATCAAAATCTTCTAACACTACGATCAACACACCATCTATATTTTTTCTGACTTCAATAATATCACGAACACTTTCCCCAATATTATTGATATTTGGCATGATGATTGTTGCATTATCAAGCATGGTTGCAATAGATCGGATAATTGTACTTTTCCCACATCCAGGGTCTCCATAGAGTAAAATCCCGATTTTATGTACCAGTGAATTATTTTTGTACCATTCCACGGATTTTTTCCATGTTAATAAACCAGATACAATCGTTGATTTTGTTTCCGGTTTTAAAATCACATTATTGATGCTCTGTGGTGGAACTAATACTTCAGATTGCTTTCCATATTCATTTAACTGGATCATTCGAATCTTATCATGAGGTTGTAAAAGATCCTCAACTTTTCGTACAAACTTCTCACGAATCTTATATCGGTCTGGTCCATAAAATAAGAGGGATAACTCCATGTAATTCTCTATTGTATTCCGTGTGCATTCTACATAAATCCCGCTACATCTGCGCATCTTTATAAAGTAAGAAGTTCCTGGTGATAAAATACATACACTGGAACTTCGTGTAATTAATCGATTTGCATCATACTTTTTTCTACAGACTTTTCTAAGGGCTGTATGTGCCTCATCAAATCCAATGTGATGTTCATCAAATTGAAGAGCTGGAGATTGTTTAATAAACATATGCACAAGTTTATCAGCTGATTGTGCATATTTCATAATTTCTAAATTTTTCATTCTGTTTTGTCCTCCACTAATTGATTTAAGAGATCGTTTTTCATAGGTTTATTTGTTATAGAGCTTTCTTGATCGGTCATCCATGATCATTGCTTGTAATTTTGCAGGTTGGATAGGAAGATCAATCTTTCCTTTTACATTTTCATCATAAAATCTCTCATCATAACCAAACATTTTCAAGAACTCTATTGCTTTTGTATGATCAAATGGTTTGATTTCTTCTACAATATCAAATCGACCAGGACGAATTAATGCAGGATCTAATTGGTTAATATGGTTTGTGGTTGCAATGTAAATCGTTTGGTCAGTAGAATATAATCCATCTAACATCTGAAACAAGGCATTCTGTGATTTGAGCATTTTCTGGTATTCATCATTGCCATTTAATGACTCATCACGTTTTGTAAAAATCATGTCAATGTCTTCAATAACAACAATGAATGTAGTTTTTCGATGTTTGTTTACAAAACTCTGGATCTGTTCTATAGCATCTGGAATATTTCCAGTATCAAATTTTATAATGCATGATCGATCCAGCATCGATGCAATTGCTTGGATAAGGCTAGACTTTCCACATCCGGGTTCTCCATATAATAAAATTCCGAGCTTATATTTTAAAAAATGAGAAAGATACCAGTCCTTAGAATTCTTCCAAGTTGTGACACTCTTGATTAAAGCACTCTTTACATTATTATCAAGAATTATAGAATCTATAGGTCTTGGTGATACTTTGCTCGTAGTAGATCCAAAGCTGTTGTGAATTGTCAACATCATGATATCATCAAGGGAAGCACATTTTGTTACTTTACGACTAAAGATGCTCTTTGCACGTTTTCGATTCGGACCATAAAACTTAACTGTTAATCGCTGGTATGTATATTCTCCACTTGATGAGGTGTAAGTTTCTTTTGATGTAGTAACCTCCATGATATCATACTTTCCAATACGAATAAAATAAATAGTATCTTTCGCTAATTTTCTTGAGTTATCTTTTGCACTAATGCAATCTTGGTGCTTCATATATTCTTTCTTACTAATTTCGAATAATACATCATTGTAAGCACTAAACATAACAGTGTTTTTACTTGATGTACTGCACTTCTCGTAGACTTTTGATTTGAGGTATTTCTTGATATCTTTGATCTCATCATCGAATATACCTTTCCCAATTTTTAGTAGTAAATTCTTCATGTTAAAATCCCTTCCTTTTTGTATATTTATTACTTATGCTATAGAAATAATATATCATCAGCTTTTATTTTATATTTTTGACAAATATTTTAAAGGAGGTGATTTTATATATGAATGCACAAAGTGTGCGTAAAAGAATCATCTGTATAAATGGACGGTTCTATGATACAGGAACCGCAAACAAATCCTTTTTGCAAGTTGCAAAAGATTTGAAAGCGCTTGGTGTACGTGAATGGTATTTTATGTTGGAGATAAAGGACCCTGCATTAATCAATGTAAATCCTTATGCTACAAAGAAGGATTCGGAAGATGAACCAGATCTTACGAGGGATCAGATACAGCGTATCACAATCGAATGTGTACACAATATCTGGTACTACTTAAGAGAGGTTGTAAGAATTCCAGCCGCAGGTACACCTGGTGGTATTCCATATAAAGCAAATCGAGGTAATATTGCACAAACATGGTGTTTGTTACATGGACTAGATAGTTGGTTGTGTTTACCCCGGCGAACTGTTGCCGCAAAATGAGGTAACTCATTGGACAAACCTCTCTAACTGCGGGGAACTTCTATCATA
>ULPD01021559.1_pt1 | contig 26282 bp, 24 predicted proteins | sample 1953161 | NCBI WGS metagenome assembly ULPD01 (sample SAMEA4835619, study PRJEB28245) | human gut metagenome | biome: gut microbiome; material: fecal sample | place: Denmark | collected 2008
CAGATATGCCATACCGTCACGAAACACTGCTGAAGCATGTATCGACACTGCTGCATGAGAAAGTATAGCCTGCGCATAAGCCACGCGGATCAAAGACGTCAAAGCATTTCCGGCATTATGGTTATCCCACCGGGCGCAGACTTCAACTGAAGAAAAGTCTGAAGTGGCATACATGCCGTGCCGGCTTCCTTTGTCAAATATATCAATATAATATCCGTCAGCCAGTCTGTACAATACCAGATGCCCCATGTCATTGTCGCTCTCCTCTATCAGCTCACCGTCGTCTGCATGCGGCATACGGTCGGAAGATACGGCTGAAAGTTTTAAGAGCAGTTTCTCACCATTGCAGTCTGATACGGCGAAAGGACGGAACGACGGAAGAAGTTTTTCAATATTACACGTACTTGGCAGACTGACCGATATGTAGAAGTCTGCCACACGAAAATAGTAAGTGGTAGCCATCAGAATTGCCCCTTTAACAGTTGAATGAAATACCAGAAAGTTTCTTTAGGCGCGTAGTATGAAGCAAAGCGCATGTTACGCATAAACGACTGCAATGTGTCAAGCTTACCTCTGAACACCTTAGCATCAGTAGCTATTGACGGATCATGCTGTCCGAAATTGCCGCCACGCCACACTATATTTGCCAAAGGAACAGCCGTAGGGGCCTTGTCTTTATATGGAAGATACTCAACAGGAAGACCGAGATAATCAACCATAAAAGCATGCAACAAAGAAGTCCATCGCTCTAAGCCCAGTTTTTTGCATACCGTTCTCATTTCTTCCGCATCTATCTCTCCATGCAGCTTATAGCAGGTGCGCGCCATGTCGCACATCTGTCTGAGTCCGATTCCACGGCTTATGGTATGTTTCAGTATATGCAGATTTTGCAACAGGACATCAAGAAATGGCGACGGTACTGTTATACAGACAGAAGACTCTGCCGACAACATTACATAACGATAACCTTTGTCTATTTCATGCTTATCGACAACACTCTGCAAAAAAGGATTGTACAAGTCAAACAGATGACGGTGATACTCAATGTCAAAGCCCTGCCACTTGAAACAGATGCTTTTATCCGCCTGACGGGCGAATTTTATGTGGCGCTTACGCAAAGAGCTTAAAGCAATGTGCCATGCTATCCGATTGTTGAAATACAGATCGATGTCGCCGCATTCTCTTTGCAGCGGGCTTTCATAACATGTGGCTATCCCCTGCCCTTTCTGCAGCACCGGACTCAGGCCTTTTTCACGGTAGATATTATACAGTTGCTCTATTACGCCGTTCATCTTAATATTTCTGCGCTCAACGGCGTCTGACTCGGCCGCCCATTTTATCAGGAGTGCCTGCGGCGGAAACTTGTCTTCGGGCAAAAGCGACAGACCATGAAAGGCCAAGGCAGTAACGGTGTGCTGACGTGAGAGGCGGTAAACACCGTTCCACTCAACATCTGACAGACAGAATGCCGAAACGTCTTCAGACATCTGTCCCCACAAGCCCGCCCTTACGAGCAGCAGCAATGCGTTGCGCAATTTCTCCACGTTAGTGTCTTTCTTTTCTATTTTCATTCAGATATTCAAATCATTGCAACAGGCCAAACTCTTTCCATTCGGCAATCTGTCGTTCAATGTCATTAGCAGCCACTTCTTTATCTATATCGAAATTTTCGCATAAATAATCTGACAGCATGTCAGGAGTGGCTCCGCCTTTCTCCACCTGCTGCCATAACAGGGCAGCTGTGCGGTTAAGGCTGTATACATCGCTCATATTTACATTTTCGCCAGAAACATCAACAATCATATACTGACTGCCGATTTTTCTGAGTTTAAGTCCCTGCTTAGGGCTCAATATCATTTTATCCATTTATATGTTATGTCGTATGTTTTAAAATTTCTTTCCGGATACTATCGACGACACCGTAAGAACAATTATCTTAAAGTCGAGCCACAACGAACGCTCGCGCAGATATTTAAGATCCATCCTCAGGCGCTCAAGCATCTTTTCCATAGTATCGGTGTATCCGTTATAGAGTGTTGCCGGAGAGAATAGTCCCGGCTTTATCTGGTAGAGAAGCTCATAATCAGGATTAATGGCTGTTATCTTGTCGACAAAAAACTTACGTTCAGGTCGCGGACCGACAAAGCTCATTTCTCCTTTAAGAACATTCCAGAACTGCGGAAGTTCATCGAGATGATGCTCACGTATAAATTTTCCAACTTTAGTCAACCGCATGTCGTCTTTCTGACACAATGCAGGTTTGCCGTCCGACTCAGATTTTACCACCATCGAGCGAAACTTATACAAGGTGAACGGCTTGCCGCCCTGCCCTATACGTTCTTGTTTAAAAATAGCCGGACCTCCATCCTCATGCTTTATCATAATATAAATCACTATAAAAGCTGGCGAGGTAACTATCAACGCCACAAAACTGCCGATTACATCAAAAAAACGTTTAAGCATACGCGCAATAATAGTCATCTTATTACGCTTACAATGATTGCCTTCACTCATGTTTATTTCTATTATTGTTTAGTTTCATTTATCATTTTATTGTATATATCCAGACATCTGGCTATCATTTCGTCTTTTGTAAACAGATGCTTGTATCTGTTAAGCGCTCCTTCAGAATATTTATCATAAGCCGATTTGCTTTCCACCACAGTTTCTATTGCCTTTGACAGTTCGTAGGCGCTGCCAGGCGAGACATTGATGCCCGACTGCTCGTGAGCATTAACCCAAGATACTCCCGACTGGGGTATGTTTGTGGCAATGATGGGCTTTCCACACGACATGGCTTCGATCTGTACTATGCCAAAAGCCTCAGTCTTCTGCACACTACTGAGGCAGAACACATCGCAGGCGCCATAATAAGAAGGAAGATCCTCGTCGCTGACACGGCCGAGCAGCTCGACCTTTCCCTGAAGCTGCATATCGTTAATTTCGTTCTGCAACTCGTCGCGCAGCGCACCTGTGCCGCCGATAAGTATCATGTAGTTGTCCTTAAGATATTTAGCCGCGGCAACAAGAAAGGCATAACCTTTATATGCCACTAGCCGCCCTAAAGAGAAAATGATTTTCTTACCTTTGTATTTATCCTTAATGGCCTTCACTCTCACAGGATCGGGAGTCATAGGGTCAACGCCTATCGGCAGACATACTGTCTTATTCTGCACATCACAAAGAAACGGCGACTCCGACAGATATACAGGCGACGTGCCTACAATTACGTCGGCACGCTTAAGCAACCATTTTTGCAGAGGTATATACAACTTGAGCAACATCCGCTGTTTTTGGATATCGCTGTGCCAATGGAGCACCACCTTTCCTTTATAGCCAGACAGGAGCAAAGCCAGACAGGCCATAGGGTCAGGATGGTGTACATGGATGATGTCATACTGTCCCTGCACTTTCCTTAACGCAAAGATCATCGCGGGAGAAATCATAGTCGCTGCAACCTTGATTAATGTATGGCTGCAGAAAATCTTTGCATGATCATTCACAGAAACAGTTCTACTCGCGCCATGAGTGGCGGCACACATCATATCGCAGTCGACGCCGCGCTCTGACATACCGGTCATCAGGTCGTATGCCACTTTCTCCACTCCGCCGCTTATCGGGTAGAACTTACCTAATTGTAATACTTTTAAATTTTTATTAATCATATAAGTTTTTCTCTCGGCAAAAATCAAAAAACAGATTAAATCATCTGTGTTTATTAATTGAAGTTCAGTTAATTTGATTGGCAAAAATCATTCATCACAACAAATCTTGATGATGAACAATAACCTCTGGATAATTACGGCGTATATATCCGCCCAGGCTGTTATAAGTAAGTCCAAGGCGTTTTGAAATCGACTTAAGACTCTCGGGCGTTGTTTCATACAGTTTCACCGCCTCTGAATATTTTTCAACACTTCTGCTATACACCTTTTTTCCTGCGGTTGATAGTATCATTCCATGATTCTCTAACAAATCTGACTCATGTTTACTAAGATAATCACGGAACACTTCTACATGTAATCCGAATTCGGAAGCCACCTTCGACACGGGGCGGGGATGTTTTCTCAGGCTTTCTATTGCGTCGGCATATTTTGCCGCCACACTCTTAAGGCGTTTCTTTGCCTTGCGCAAGTCAGTGTTTTCATCAACATCTCCTGTAATGCCTAGATGTTCAAGAACAAGGTCTTTATGCCATTTATGCAGATAAGAACGCAGCCCTTCAGCAGAAACGCCTGTACGGTTGGCTATATCCTTCATTGTCATTGCCGTGTTCTTATACAAGTCTAAGGCTTCGGCATATTTCCGCTCTGTAGTCTGCGAGGGCTTGTATGTACGGCCGTTGCCTGTCATCTTTCCAAAGGTCTTTGTAGCTTCTGAATTTTTACGTTCCTTACGTTTTTCCTTAAGTATATCACTGTGATAAAACCTCATGTGCTGGCTGAATCCGCTGAGAGAGACATTACACCGTTCTGATATTTCAGACATGGTCATATCCGTATTTTTATACATCTCCACAGCCTCCGCATACTGTTTTATACATTTGTTACGTGCTCCATGAACTATGCGGTCGTTTATGCCGAGCCTTTTGCGCACCCGATCACGCCATACTAGCGTATCATGATAATGTATGCGCATAAAATTCGTCAATGCCGTTGCTCCAACGCCATATTTGCGCGCTATTTGTGAAATGTTCAGATCAATAAAAGCTAACGAATCGCAGGCTGCCACTGCATCTTTATATTTTGTATGGGCGTTTATATTTTGTTTTCCTGCTTCAAGAATCTTTACCGACTGCAAACTTTCATCGTTTACAGAAATTCTGTTGCGACGTAAAACCAGTTCTCGCCAATAACGCCTTAAATAACTGCCTAAGCCTCCAACAGACACATTACATTCTTCAGCTATTTTCTTTAACGATTTGTCTGTCTCTTCATAAAGCTTTACTGCCTTTTCATACTTTAAGTGCAATGCCTGCCGGCGTAAGACTACAGATTGCTCTCGCTTTGTTAATAAATTACATTCTGCCTGATATTTTCCACTGGTATTCATAAATAAATTATTTTAGTCCAAAGAGGTCATAAGCAGTTTGCCATTTAGATCTACACATCAGAGAGTCCGTTTGTCCTTTAAGCCAAAAGATTATAAAACTAAGGATAAACCAGCAGGACAAACAGACCTCTGATAATGACTAAGACAAATAAAAATCAATAAATGAGAATAATAAATTGTTAAAATTAATGACCTTTTTGGGAGATTAGATTTTCATCAATTCATCATAAAGGCGGAAATAGTCCGCATAACGATCTTCCTTTCTAAAGTGTCGAAGAGCGTATTGTCGGCACGATGCGCGGTAATGGTCTTTTCCGCGCTGCCGCACGGCACGCGCCGCGTCGAGCAGTCCTTTAACGTCTCCTTGTTCAACAACATAGCCTGTACTGTCTGTCACGGCCTCAACGCTGCCCCCCGTGCGATAGGTTATCACGGGCGTGCCGCAAGATATAGCCTCCAGGTTCACCGTAGGATAATTATCCTGCCACGTAGGATTTATGAAGGCATCAGCCACTGAATACAGTTCGGCAAGTTGATTAACATTCTCAGTTCTGGATATTCCTATTATATTGTTCGGAAGTTTCTTTCTTTCTTCATTCTTTATTCCGACCAGCACTATCGTCTCGTCGTCGTTAAGCATACGGCTAAGCTGCAAAAAATCGTCAAAACCCTTCTCGCGGCTCCATATACTTGCCACGCCCAGAAGTATGTGCTTGCCCTTCAGTCCGTATTTCTCTATCACATCATTCTCGTTACATATCTTAAAAACGTCGGTGTTTATGCCGTTGTGAATCACTCTAAAATTATATCCGCCAAGAAACGACTTTGACATCTCGCTCCTTATCCATTCCGACACAGGCACAATCACCAGCTTGTCCTTCGGCATTGAGGTGAAGGCGGTTTTCTTGTCCTCAAAGTTCCGCCTGCTTCTGTCAACGATAAAGCTTGCGGGGAATTCTCTCTGCTGCGGACAACCGCCGCAGCCTGTCTGCCACTTGTCGCATCCGGCATATGAATAATAATAGCAGTGGCCGGTGTACAGCCAACAGTCATGTACCGTCCACACCACCGGTATGCCGCTGCGCGACAGATAGTCGAACAGCACACGGTAATTCAGGAAATAGCCGTGAATGTTGTGTATGTGTATGATGTCCGGGTGTATACGGTCTATCTCCTTTACAAACTCGCGCGTGGCGTGTGTAGAGGCTAGTCCGTGGCGGTCAAGCAGGCGCGTCTCAACGCCGTGCCACAGAGTGCTGCACAGGCTGCCCACGGGAATAGTTTCCGACTTGCAGGTCTTTATCCCGTCGCGCCCCTTGCCGTAGGCTATGTAGCTCCGCCATCCGTTCTGCAGGGCCAGCTCGCCTATCTCCTGCATTATGCGTCCCGTTGATGTTGAAACGCGCAACACAGGATTTATCTGAAGTAGTGTTTTCATTTCATAGTTAAACCCTAATCGGTCGTCAGACCGCACATGGTTTTATCAATTTTGTGCATTCATGCTTTCAGCCGTCTTTTGTTTTCTGTTGGCATCTTTTCGTTAGCTTCTTGGCATAGTCAGCTATGCCTGCAAAGAATCTAACAAAAATCAGCTCAATATAAAACAAAAATCCCGACCGAATCTTAACACCCGGTTTGGGTTAAAGAATTAAACAGGCTTATCCATTTATTCATCACCGTTTCTTCTGAATAAGTGGAAACCACGTTAAGAGCGTTCTTCGACAGTCTCTTTCTATATTCTTCGTCAACCATCACATTCATCATGGCGTCTGCCAGTGCCTGAATGTCACCGTTGCTTACGAGCAGTCCGTTCTCGCCGTCCTTGATGATATCCTTTGGACCGCACTTAAAGTCGAACGCCACAACGGGCAGCCCGCATGCCATTGCCTCGATCATCACCATAGGAAAGCCTTCATAATTGGAGGTCATCACCAGCATTGAGCTTCGAGCGTATTCATCGCCAATCTGCTTTGTCGGACTGTTTATCCGCATCGTGTCCTGCAGATGTCTTTCGTCAATCATCTGCTGCAGCATCTCCTGCCATTCGCCCTGGCCGAAGATGTCGAGATGCCAGTCGGTAAAATAAGAGTTACGCTGCACTATCTCCCACGCACGTATCAGCCTATCGAAACCTTTCTGATAGTCAAGCCTTCCTACGGCTATTATTCTTTTTGCGGTAACGTCTGAATAGCGGTCGCTCACATGCATTGCCGCGTTGGGTATCACCTCTATGTTCGGCAGACTGCCCCAATAGCCGCGGTCTTCGTTGGTAAGCACTACAAACTTGTCAAACCTTCTCACTATGCGTTCATCCTGCCGTGTGCGCCATTTGTCTATCAGTCCCATCAGACCTTTGCGTCCGTATTGCAGGCGGAAGAACTTACAGAAATGCAGCTCAAGCACTTTCTTGCTGCCGTCTTTTATCTCCGGGATGAACGACGATTCCGACGGATAGAGCGACACCACGATGTCGACCTTTTCCATTTTCAGCAACTCCGTCAGCTTACGTTTGTGTTCCCTTCTCTTGCGCAAATAGCCGCAAATCTTTTTCAACGTCCCTTTGTCATTGTCGTCCGAATAATTTATGTCCAGATCCGTCATCCTCACATTCTCAGGAAACGGATAGAACGGCGGCCTGTGATGCTGGTCTGTTGTAACAATAGAAACATCCCATCCCTTAAGGCGCGAAAGATATGTTACCTTATTCAGCAGCACACGCTCCATTCCGCCGGGGTTGTATGTTGAATGGGTGCAATAGATTATTTTCATAAATTATGAACAATAATGGAGCAATGTCTTTCTGATATATTTAACCAACATGGCAATAATTATCGTAAAGGCCAAAGTTAATACAACATATAGATAATCTGATTCTAAATGAAGATACGGGCCTCTAAATATACACATACCGATGCCTTGTGATAAATAGATTTCAAAAGATATATTGCTCAAAGACTTTATAATCTTGAATTTCATCAATGCTTCCAATTTTACTTTAAATAAAATGGCTGCAAAGATTATTGGTATCAAGACATAAACAAACATATATGCAAGTTCCATTTTCGTATATACGCACAAAGCCATTATAAATAAACTTGCAGGTATTACGAAATAATATCCCTTTGAACTTTTTATCTGCTCTATTATATTATTTTCATATTTACCAATTAAAATCCCTACAGGAAAACTGAATGCGCTTATATACCAACATCTGTCATAATTACAATTCTGACACCATATCTCATATAATATGAATAATGATATCAAAACCAAGAAACAATAGATGTTTTTAAAGTACTTATAGCTTATATAAAAAGAAACATAAAAATACAAAATCGCAAAGACGAACCATGAATGTGGCAGAACTGTAATTCCATTAAATACAAGCATTACCAATTCGTCATGGATACTTGGAAGATTTGCAATATTTAAAATTCTATATATTCCCCATGCTATAAAAAACGGTATCAAAATTCCTTTTAAAATTCTATGGATGAAGAAATTGGATAAATATACATTACCTTTTTTACATAAGCTTTTCATTAACCCATATCCTGACAGGAATAGAAAGATAGAAACAATTGGAGCTCCCCATGAATGGAATACACCTAAGAATGTAATTCCCTGTAAAGACAGATGATGCAAAACTATAAGAATCGCCATTATTGATTTTAATGTCGATGTCTTATCTTTTGACATGCTGACAGCATCACCAGAAAAGAAACTTACAATATATAATGCTAAAATACAAACTACAAATAAAGACATCTTTTATATCAAGTGTTTTGTGTAAGGGACTCTGATTTTTCTTCTGCAGTAAGACACAGGAAAGGAGCAAATACAACAAATATGTCTGTAGCGACTTTAAACCATACTACTAAATTCAGGATAAGGAATAACACAAACATGTATTTAGTTTCTTTTAACCGCTTCATACATAGTCGTGTCGCATTACCAAAGAAAGCAATAAAAGCAATAAGTCCCAATGCTCCAAAATAGAAGATGAAACGTAAGTATCCAACATCCGTTCCCATATAATATTCTGTTCTCATCCTACCTGTATAATATTGGTCCGTGGCTCCAGGATTTGCGAAATAGCCGTCTCCTATAATCCACGTTTTTGTATTATCAGGAAAAACGTACATATTTTGAAGCATATCATTTGAATGAACCTCCCATTTGCCTTTTTCTACGAGGCTGAAAAAGCCCTCAAAGGCGAAACGCATATTATCATTAATGATGGGATTAGATTTATAATAATGCACAATAACAGGAACGACCAATAACATTATTACAATCATCCATTTCCATAATATTTTCTTAGATATGCTTTCATCAGTTCCTCCTCTACGGAATGTAACAAATAAAAGATATATCAAAGACAATATTACACCTATGGTTGTTGTACGTGCCACCATATTACCAATAACAGCAATAATTAAAAACGACAAGACATAAAGTGCAAGCCATGTTTTTCTTAGTTTATTGCCGTAAGTAAGTCCTATACATGTTATCATTATTAAGGCTGCGGAGAATCTGCTTCCTGCCACATCAAGAGCTGCTCCTATTCCATACAGACGTTCATGTTTAGCGTAATATGTACCATCAGGATAGATACTGTCTACAAATGTTTTTACGGCAGGATTCATGTCGATAGACAGTGCCAATACACTCTGAAGCACACAGATTGCAATCAAATAATTACATAATAACAAGACTGTATCTTTGCCATGAACAAATTTTATCAGATTTACAACAAAATATGCGCCTCCGAGCCACACCCACATAGATACAATATAAGTTGCGTATGCGGTATCAGCCGTATCATTATACCACATGGATAAAACACCACATAATGAAACTGCTAAGGCCGATAACGATAATGTGATATAATCTTTCTCTAAAAATATCTCTTTTCGTGCCAACTTAACCATTAAGACGAGTAAGCCGAACACAGCTATAATCATTTTGGTATTGACACCTGTTGCAACATCTATAGGGAAAAAGTAAAGACTTGTAATTATCGTTACAAATATAATGGAAAGAATCTGTATCATTGTTATTTATACAATATGCCGTAAACAAATTTAATAACCACAAGGTTATATAACTTTATAAGTCCATATAAGTGCTTTGAAGCTGCTAATTGGAGCAATCGGGTACGCAAGGAAATATCCTTGTTACCCATAATATTCTTATTTGACTCAGGAAACCAGTTTTGCCATTTCTCATAATCACTGTTCGACAAAGATATCAAAAGAGGTAACTTTATGTTTAATTTGAGATAATCGAGTTCTGTATTCAGACCTTTATCATTTCTGTTTATTCTGATATAGTTTTCCACATCCTTGACATTAGCGTCTATTTGTCGCTGATAACCTTTCGACCAAGTCTTTGTCAATGAATCAGACTTTGTTTGAACATAATGATATAAAGGTGTATGCATAATCACGGTTTTCCCGGAACATAATGCCAGCTTCATCATCACCATCATATCCTCTCCCATATTCATACCTTCCATAAAACGGATAGAGTTATTTTCATACAATGACCTTCTTACCAAGAACAGCCACAAATTCCAACGTATCACCCCTCTTGACATTTTCACAAAAAGTTCATTGCCGTTGTTTGCGTCTGCTTGCACCATGTGCCGTTCATTTTTCTGAAAAGACAAATACCATTCACAACCTGTTATATCTGCTTGACATCTTTCTGCTTCTCTATACATCAGCTCTATGGCATTGTCTTCCATAAAATCATCTGCATCAAGATAATATATATATTCTCCAGTGGCATTATCCAGTCCGGTGTTTCTTGCTGCTGCTACACCACGGTTGTGTTCATGATAAATACATTTTATTTTCAGGTCAGTAATATTCTGTCGCAGAAAATCATTCAGTTTGTCCATCGAATCATCCGTACAGCAATCATCAACAAACAATATTTCCAGCTTTCTGTATGTCTGCCTGTTTATAGATTCCAGACATCTTTGTATTACTGCCGATGCATTATATACCGGAATTATTATGGATATCAGTCCTTTGACATATTCTTTCATAAAATATAATTTACCATACAGCTCCTTCTATCTTCTTTCCACGCCAGGCATAGAGCATATTGAAAAATAGTCTTTTATAAATTCGCCCCAGCCATGCCGGCACACAATAGTGCAGGTCTCTCAATAGATAGGAGAAATTTATGATGTGCTTTCTATAAGCAGTTAACGGAGACACATATCTCTGCAAATAAAAATCTTTATAATATTTATTATATAGGCCAAATTCTTTCTTCTGAAGTAAGGAATACAGTATGCCACACTTTTTTCCTTCAATTATCTTATATTCAGAAACTCCAAATATTCTTCCTTCTGCTTTAACAAAATCAATGATTTTGTCAAAAGCCTTTAGATAAACGTTTACATCATGTTCTATAGACATACTTGTCATAATAGATGAACTTCTGACAAGATAATTATAAGTAACATTATTTATAACGTACATCGACTGAGCCTTGCATGCTAATTTAAAGCTCCAAATTACATCTTCATGCAGATAACCTTCTTCAAAAGTCAAGTTATTATCCAACAAGAAATCTTTCCGGCATAATTTGTTCCATGCCATCACATACCATAACCCATTGGCGTAAGAGTCTAAAATCTGTTGACCTGATAATTCTTCATTATGTAACTTCAAATCAGATTTTTCGCCATTAGAATATTGATAGTCACCAACTACCACATCATATTTTTTATTATTTAAAGGCTTTACCAAAGCTTCTATACAATCAGAAGTAATATAATCATCACTGTCCAAGAAATAGACATATTCCCCTGACGCTTTTTCCATGCCAGAGTTTCTGCCAGCAGACAAGCCTCTATTTTTCTTATGAGATATGATATGGGCATCTATAGAAACATGACTTGCCAAATAATCTTGAACAATAGTCATGCTGTCGTCTGAGCCACAGTCATCCACAAGTATAAGTTCAATATTTTTATATGTCTGTCCATAAATTGAATCCAGACATTTTGTGATATATTGGCTTACGTTATAGACCGGTACTATAATTGAAATCTTAGGATTATACATTACATTTAGTTTTTACGACAAACCGCATCCGTTATCTTTCTTACAATACCCATATATTTTGATGAGAACTTTCTTGCAAATATTCTGTCTGAATGTATCAGCTCATCATAATCCTCATCGCGCCATACATAAGGATTGCCTCTTCGCCAATCTATTAACCTCATGTGCCCTCTATAATTTGGAGAATAGTCGTATAGTTTTTGACGAAATTTAGAATTCCAACATTCTGTCTGAATAAATACTTCATCAGGACAAAACGTGTGAGAATATACTTTTCTTATTATATTTTCTCTTGATAAGAGAAACTCTGTAAAATCAGAAGTAATGCTCGCCCATTGTGAACCTTTTCTGAAATTAATATGTTTATTTCTTTTTATGCCCAAACATTCTTGAATACGGATAAACGTGGCACGCATCAATCTCGTTATAAGAGCAAACTTTCCAACATTCTTAAAATCTTTTCGAAACAAATGCCATCTCATCATTTTTCGCTCCATCTCAGATGAAACATCATACAAGCAAATATCTATAAATTCTTTTCCTGCATTCTTGTCAAAAAATGTATGGATGTAATCCTGGCTTTTCAACGGAAGATCCACACCTGACAACAAATGATAATAAGCATAATGATTATTTGAATACGCAGCCCGTAATAGAGCAAGTTCAGCTTCTACTACACTAAAATCAGCCCAACAAACATTTATTCTCTTTTCAAGAATATATAACTTCGACTTATTTACAGACAGTTCTGGTAATTTATTCAATTTAGCATCAAAATGAATATAAATATCATTGCGTTCATCATCCAATATAGAAATTAGATTTTTCAATAGTTCCAACTCATTATGTGCTATAATCAAATACGCGTGTTTCATTTTATTCTATCTTTATATAATCCGTCGCATGCCGGCCATTAAATTTAGCAAAATATATGCGAGGTGATGTGGACATCCAAAAATCATCCGCCAAACAAATGGCAAAGACTTTAAGACGCTTGAATTTTCTGATAGTAGTTGCTGATATCTCAATAATTTATCCATTCGTCCAATATCTCTTTTTAGGAATGAATCAAACAGAGATCTACGCAATAATTTTATATAATACTCGACCGTATTAGGTATAGGACTTTTAGAATTAATTACCTTAATAATACCATAAATAGCATAATGTGGTTCAAAATTATCACCTTTATATTTATTGTTAAAGTCTGGCATTTCATAATGATAAGTAACTTTTGGTATAAAAGCTACATTATCAATGAATTGCAAATATTTACATACAAACATCTCATCTTCAAGAAATGCCAATGATTCATCAAAACGATGATAATATTTATCTATTACACTCTTTAGAAATAACTTGTTCCAAACATATCCGATAACATAAACATCGTAAAATAATTCGAGAAAATCATAGACAGCTCCTTCAAACGGACGATTCTTTTTACTATTTGAAATACCTGTTGATTGTACAACTATTTCCACTTCATCTTTACAAGATTCTATAAAAGAACTCAACCAACAGCTATCCACATAATCATCTGAATCACAAAATGTAACCCATTTACCACTAGCATTGTCCAATCCTACATTTCTTGCAGAACTTACTCCTCCGTTCTTTTTATGAAAAACGTGTACTCTATTATCCTTCAATGCATAATCATCACACATCTTTCCTGATAAATCTGTACTTCCGTCATCAACAAACAGCAGTTCAAAATCAGAAAACGTCTGTGATAAGATGCTATCTACACAACGAACTAATGTTTTCTCTGAATTGTAGACTGGAACTATTACCGAGATACAACACATAAATCAGATTAAATTATATATACGTTGCATAGACTCTTGTACACTAAACGACCGTGAATACTCTACAGCCTTTTCTGAATATCCTTTTCTTAAAGCCATATCATCAATGATTCGTTTAAGACCTTTATAAATGCAGACCGGGGTTTCATCAACTAAGATACCGGCACCAGAAGCTGTAATAATTTCATTGGCACCTGTAATATTCGTTGCAACGACAGGACGCCCCAAACATAATGCTTCGCATATTGTTAAGGGATAGCCTTCAGATTCAGAAGTGTTTAGCAATAAGTCTGCTACTTTTAAGTAAGGATAAACAGGTTTGATAAATCCTTTAAAAGAAACTACATTTGTGAGTTTTCTTTCTTGTACTTTTTTACGTAAATCGGTCTCTAACTCACCGCTACCTAAAATCCACAACTCAAAATCATAATTATCAGCCTTAAGCATGCTAACAGCTTCAATAGCACGGTCATACCGTTTCTGCTGATTTAATCGTCCAACCATACAAATTGTGAACTTTTTCTTCTCTACAATTTCTGAATCAGCAAGTCTTTTAATCTCATCGCAATCAATTAGATTATAGACAACCTCTAATTTATTATCATCAAATTTAAAAATCTCCTTAAATCTGTCTTTAGCATCCCGCGATACGAATATTATTTTATCCATCTTTTGGTAACATTCATACTCTTCCTGCTCGTTGCTAAAAAAATCTAGAGACCAATGTTTCTTTTTAAAGTCAATATGCACCCAGGATATATTTCTATCCGCCTTATCAGATATGTAAGAATGCATCCTTACTGCCATACCTTCCATAAAAGAAACAATGGTGTCAAAATGGCGTCCTTTCAAACTCCATAATAAAGGTAAGCGACACAAAACCTGATATACGAGCCATTTACAATGCAGCATAATCATATACCTGTAAAGCCTCTCTATCCACAGATTCTTCTTATGCAAATAGATCCGTTCCACTCCATCAGGTATATCATTGATATATGGTCCTTCCTTACATTCAAGCAAGAGAGACACATTATATTTAGTGTAATCAAAATGCTTCAGAATGTCTATAAGAACTTTCTCCGCTCCTCCATTTAGCATGGCAGGCATCATAAAAAGAATATTGTGCTTCATTTTTTATTTCGTATAAAGTTTAAAGCATCTTTTGTAGCACGAAAGAAAGCATTTGCCTCTTCTCTTTTCCACCTTAATAATTTATATCCTGCATTCACGCTCTGTAATCCATATACATAGGTTATGCATGCTATTTTCCATAATCTCAGAAGATAATTTTTTTCGTTAGAATAAAGGAAACGATACCAAAAGATAAGTTTATTTCTATATTCAGAATAAATAACCTTACATGTCCTATCTACACCACCTGTTGAAGAACCTGCATCAAGATGATCTATTCCTGAATCATAAGATGTAAGAATCTTAAGACCATTCAGATACATTTTGTAAAACATCACCTGGTCATCAGGGAAAGCATACGGTGTCTCGTCTAGCCATAATTCGTCTTCATATTTAATATTCAGAAAATCTTCTTTTCTGCATAAAAAACATGGCCCTGCATTTGTTTGAGATTCGTACACTGCTTTTTTCGGGTTATTTATATATGAGAAGCCAGCTGTAGACAAGACCTTAAATCCCCATCTATTTCCAAACAGACGGCAGACTTCACGTCCAAAGACAGCCAGTCTGATTTTTTCTTTTATAGACTTCTTATGATTATAAAATACATACGGAGATATTACATCTCCTTTATATTGCTGAAGTTCATGGTATAAAGTCTCAACGCCTGTGGGAGGTAAATAAACATCATCATCTAAAAAAAGAATATATTCTGTTTTTACTTTCTTATATTGCAAGGCCCTTTGTGCAACCATACCTTTCTTCACATAGACATACTGTTCTCGGTGAACGGTCTCTGCCGGTAAAGCATAACCTTCAGCAATATATACGATAATAGCAGAGGGGGGTATTGACTGAAGAATTAGAGAATCTAATGTCTTCTGATAGTAGTCCCCACCTTTACCCAAGGTTCGTATAACGGCTGTATATTCCATGAGTAATAAAATTATTTCAATTTTCTAAAGACAATCTATGTAGGCTGATCACAGTATAGAATAGACCAAATAAAATAAATATCTCCCATGCTATATTCTACATTTATCTATTTACCAATATATTTGCCAAAGACCAGCATCTGTATTTTAAGAAAAGTAACAAAAGTCTGTTTGATAAGCATGTCTTTATATTCATTACAGGCATGTAATTCAAATATGCCCCTTGTATCCATTTTTTTAAGATTTTCTTTTTATCACTAAAAGTATTTCTTTTATCCAAGAAAATGAAACGAATATAAACCGTCAGATCTCTTATATATTTTTTATGCAAATCTTGAGAGATATTTTCTTCTGCAAACTGCATAATAACTTGATGTATCTTCTCTATATCCATCAGTCTTTGCAAACCGGTCTTTGTTACTAACGAACCTGCAACTTGTTTCTCATGATACACTAAAGGAGTGGTAATAAACGACAGTCGAGAGCAGTTGTTTAAATATTCTAAGTCGAAAATTAAATCTTCACCAAAAGAAATCTCCTCATTAAACAGATTGGTAATAAGTTGTCTTTTAAAGATTTTATTCCAACACGGACTCAGTAATTCTGTATTTAACTGATAAATAAGATCTCTTTTAAAATCAGCTAATGTTGAATAATCTATATTTTTCTGAGGACACCACAGACCACCTTCCGGCTCTTGAATACCACAAATCACGCAGTCTGCTTGCTTACTATACAAAACATCCAACATTGTTTTACACATATCAGGCAACATGTAATCATCACTGTCAAGGAACATCACATATTCGCCTTTGGCTAAACGAAGACCTGTATTTCTGGCCTTTGACACACCACCATTGTCTTGAGAAATAACCTTTATACGATTATCTTTGGTGGCAAATGCTTCACAAATATTTAAGCTATTGTCAGTTGAACCATCATTAACCAATAATATCTCAAGTTTATCATAAGACTGATCAATTACCGATGATACACATCTTTTTATATATTTCTCGGCATTGTATACTGGAATAATGATTGAAATCATAATTGAATTTATAAAAATCAATATTCTGCTCTTACAAATTTTATATAGATAGACAATAATGTAATTAATCTATACCGGACTAAAATATCAAATAATTTTCTCCGTTCACCTTTAGGCAAATACTTTTTATCTTCAAATAAATACTTTAAATCAACGCATGAAATTACATTTTTCAATCCATTTCTCACTCTATAAAAAGAAGAACATGACAAAGCATATAGATATTTATTTAATATTAGCTCGCATGTTAAACATTTATATTTGATCAAATGAATATTCCAAATTGATTCAATCTCACCCACAACAGAGAATATTGCTTGTAAAAAATAATATTTTGTATGCCAATCCAGATCTTTCTTTTTAGAAAGCGAATTCTTATTATTTTCTATAACATAATGATATAATTCATTTGATAATAATTGCATTGATTTTATGACTTTTAAATATTCAAAAACGAATAAAGTATCTTCTCCAAAAGCCAAAAGTTTCTCATTAAACTTCAAATGCAAATCATTGATTATATCTTTTCTGAATAGTTTACACCAAGGACTCGTAAATACTACTTTATCAATATATTTGGGTAATATATCCCTAAAATCTGATGGTGTAACACATTCTCTATCTGGAAGACGTGAGTCTGCAGCCCAATTACATGAAAATACAATTAAATCAATATTTCTACTTATATATTTAGAACAAATATCCAAACATTCAGGTTCTATCCAATCATCGGCATCAACAAACATAATCCAATCACCAACAGCTTTCTGTACTCCAAGATTACGGGCTGAACCTGCACCTCCATTTTTTTTGTGAAATACTTTTACTTTATTATCAATTGAAGCATATTTATCGCAAATCAAATCCGAATTGTCTGTACTTCCATCATTAATAAGTATCAACTCAAAGTCTTTAAACGTTTGCGATAATATACTATCGATACATTTACTTATATATTTTTCTGCATTATAAACAGGAACAATAATAGAAATTAGAGGATTCATCTTTATTAGTTATTGCAGAATAATTTTTGTATATATAAAGCCAAATCTATATTTTTTCCAATAATCTTTCTTGCAAAAAGTTTATTGCTGTGTGATAAGAAATCTTTGTCTTCTATCGTCCAATTATAGGGATTTCCTCTTTTCCAGTCTATTTCCCTCTGGTTGCCTATATACTCATCGGATACATTGTAGCATCTTTCATAAAATGGAGAATTATAGACTATAGTTTGAAGAAAAATCTCATCACCACATTTTGTATATTTAAATCTTTTTAATATATGTTTCTCCTTACTCAATACATATTTGCAACATTCATTAGTAATGCTAACCCAATTTGCTCCTTTTTTAAAAGTTACAGAAGAATTTCTTGTAAGAATCTTATTTAATATATATTCTAGCCAAACTCGGCCATGCACCAGTAATTTGTTAGAACTCTGAAAGTGTCTTGAGAATAAATGAAATTTCATTACTTTATTATAGCTGTCAATTCTATTCTCTTCACCTTGGGCGAAACCGACAAATTCTTTTCCATAGTTCTTTTGAAAGAATTCATGAATGTAATTTTGTGACTTGATAGGCAAGTCTGCACCAGAGAGCAAATGATAATATAGGTAAGGGCCATTGGCGTACGCCATTCGAAATAATTTAAATTCAAGTTTTATAGAAGAAATATCTCCCCATCGAATGTCCATTCTTTTCTTTGCTAAGAATAATTTTGCCTTTTGGGGATGATGCAATTCTTGAATATTTAACTTCCATTTTTTATCTAAATGAAGATAGATATCGTTTCTTGAATCATCTAACATAGTCAAGAGTATATTCAATATTCTTAACTCGTTGTGAGCGATTATAAGAAAGGCATGTTTCATAGAGCTACTTCTTTACCAGAAAATTATATATATAGCAACATTTCACATATAAATAAAATTAATTATTGAGATTTATTTTCAACCAATCCAAGCTTTCCTGACGTTCAGTATCCAAACGATTAAGAGCATTTGTGTAATCTATATGCGATGGAGCTGTTAAATAATCATCAGATAAAGTAAAACTTCGATCCTGCAAATTCGTTATCTGTAACAGATTGGAAATGCGATTGTCCCTCATTCCATCAAAAACGAAAAAACATTTTTTGAAAAGAATAGAAAAGACTACCGCATGAAAAGAATCGCAACAAATAATAGAAGCATTCTTACACAAATTAAGAAATTCCTTAGGACCGACTGCTGCATATATTTTTAATTTTCTACCCCATTTCAACATTTCCTCCTTTGTTCTAAGCCCTTGTGAAAGGACAACCTTTTGGTTATACTTTTTACCTAATTTATATGCCATTTCATATACACGCTCATTGAATCGTGGTGAATATATAAAAATGTATTCACCTTTTATTAAAGGCTTATTATTGATTAGTTTATCATATCCATTTGAATCAAGTAATAATGTCGGATCTAGTACGGTTGCAACAGGCCTCTTATATATACCTTCTATATATCTGACACCAGCTGCTTCCCTCATACCGATTGCATCATATTTCTTCAAAAATTCAGTAATTATATTTATATCTCTACATTTATTCATGCTAAGCCCCGGACCCATACTAGGAGCATAGGCTATACGCTTGCCAGACTTAACAAAGGGCAGGAAATAGGCATAACTGAAATCCCATGATTCGATATTCCAAATTTGGTCACTTCCTGATATATAATAATCATAATTGAAATCAGCGTTTTCCAAGTCTTTCAACGTGTTATATTCTTTAGAGGATAATATTAAGTCTTCTTTTAGGAACTTCTCAAACAATCGATATTTCTTTAATATTCCCAATGCATAAGGTGCCTGAATTATAAAGCGGACACACTTACCATAAAGTGTACCCTGCATAAATATCGGCATATACATTTCTTTTTGGACAAAATTTCTGAAATTAATTATTTCGCAATCATATCCCATACTCAACACAACTTGTTGTAATGCGTATGCCTGAAGCATGGAACCGTAATTATGAGCTGCATGGAATGTAATGATTCCTACCTTTTTCATAGGATTAATCTGCTTGATGAAAAGTTCTTTTTATTCTTGATACTATACCCGTAATTATAAAATTACGTTCTGTTGCCGTCAAGCCTATTGTATAAATCAAAATTGCTACAATTAGGCAAGAAACTACGGTTGAAAAAACAAACCGAGTCCATCCCTCAGACATATTATAATGAATTATACCAGGAAGTATGACAGAAAGAATTGTCACAATAGAAATTGGCAATACAACTTTCAATCCATATAGTCGTAACGATAGACCAATTTGTTTTTTACAAAATATGACTCTTAGTACATCTCCTAAAAAAATGAACAAGGCTGAAACAATCAATGCCGTTTCTATTGGAAAACCGAGTTTTAAGAATATATAGGCTATTGGAATGATGAACAACAAAGATGAACCCACAACGATTTGATACCATTTGATATCACCTGTAGCCATAAGTGAAGTAATCATCGGATTTCCAAGAGCGCTCAATAAAGCTTCAATCAAGATAATCCTAGTAAATAAAGATGCCATGGGAGGCACCTCCACAAGCCACAATTTCAGGATGAAATCAGCTTCCATCATAACCGGCAAAGCTATGATAAATAACAGGAAATAGGATATCTTTGAGCTTTCACATAATAATCTACATGTAGCTTCAGAGTCATTGGCGGCATACCTCTTTGTGATTTGTGGATTTACAGCGCTTTGGAATCCGCCCGTAAGCCCTTGTACAGCACCAGAAATCTGTCCGGAAACACCTCTCGCAGCATTGGCAACCGGACCACCAAATATATTCATCAAAACGTTCACTCCTTGGTCTTTCAGTAACCAGGCAATCGTTCCAAACATATTCCACCCTGTAAATTTCAGCATTGAATTGAAAATAGAATTGTCCCATTTCAAGTGCAATTTACATTCTGAAAATTGCCGGATGCAATATACACGGTAAATGATCGCTATCAGGAATTGGAAGAAAAACATTATGAATCCCCAAAATATAAGGCGATCATAAGGATAAACAATCAACAGGAATACGAGAAAGAGTTTTCCGAACGATTCTCCAAGACCTACATAAGCATAAATATGCATGTGCTCATGTGACACAATCGACGCATGATAAGGAGTCTGCAAAATACCAAGTATTGTAGAAAGCACAGAAGCCTGATATACCCAATTTGCTGCAGACATACGTCCTGCAGGTATGTTCAAATAAGTATTGACGAACCATAGGCCTACAGTTTCTGCTGCTATAAGAATCAAGGCTGCGAGACCTAAGTGTATCAGCACAGCCATATTAAAAATACGATTATAATTACCTTTGTCTTTTCTGCCTAATTCAACAGTAAGAAAACGCTGTGTCGCCACCGACATCGAACCATTCAGGAACGTAAGCATGGTGATTACGCCACCTACGACATTGTAGATACCAAAATCAGATACGCCTAAGGCTTCAAGAATTTTACGGGATGTGTATAGCGAAATAATCATCGACACGAAAGTCCTGATATACAGGAATATCGTATTTTTGACTACTCTTTTATTTGTTTCTGCAGACATTCTTACAAATTACGATTTTTAAGTTTCCAAATAGCCTTATGGTCAGCCAAGACAATATTCATAGCCGTATCGAATGATAATATCGGATATAAAATATTAAACAAACGTGACCTACGGCCTTGAAGAGACGGATGTCTTAATTGGGTATTTCCATTTACAGCTTCATCAACACTTCGTTCACAAATATACATATTGTCTTCTACAGCATGAATCAGATTCAGTCCTTTATCCGTCATCGGTAAAAGCAGACTTACGCCATCTTTTGATTCTTTTGGAAGAAGTTCTGCATTTTTTAATCCCCAAAAATCACCAATAGTAATATCAGATACTCTTGAAGGACATGCGAAAGGACATTGATAACAGCTAGGTCTGCTAATCATCCCCTCAAAAAATCCTTTTAGATATAAATCCTTATATGGTGTCTCCCATAAGCTTACTTCGTAACTAAATTTATCAGCTTTAACCGAAAGTCTATAATCATTTCCTTTACGAAATGAAATATGTTTAATTTTTTGTCCTTTTGCCACATGTTTTACATGATCATGCAGCATCTTTTTTGAAGGAACGCCATGACAGATTAAGTCTACGAGATACAAGTGTTCCGGGATATGCTTTATATAATTTTTCAATCCGGCTACTTGACATGGAGTACCAATAAACAAAACCGGCTTTCCGCTTTTCAGGTCGTTCTTTACATCCCTGAACAAACCGCAGACATTACTTTGTACATATTTGGAACCTTGAAGTTTAAACAAATCAGAATGTTTTTCTACTCTAATATGGCGAACATCTATTCCATCAGAGGTGCAACCATAGACAACACCACCTTTATCTAAAATATATGACGACAATATATAAGCAGCTCCACCAGAAGAACTTGCCAAATGTTCCTGACGGTTCTTATTCAAGGCTGCAAAAGCCTTTAAAGGAATTTTTAACGATATGTTGGAAGTATTTAAAGGACATACTTTTTCGCATGCTCCACATTCAATGCAGGTTTCAGAATCTACTTTAGGATAAAGAAAGCCTTTGGCATCTTCAGTCATACGAATACAATGCTTAGGACATATTTCTGCACAGGCATTGCATCCGCAACATTCTGCTTTTTTCTTTTTAGAGACAGACATACAAACACAAGTGTATTGAGATTGTCAAATTGAATTCAAAATCAGATATAAAAAATAATCATTAAATATTTCCCCTCTGTTTCCCAATGTTGCCAAATTAGCTACAGGCGGAGATGAAGAAGGATGATTTCGCGGTGATGAAATTTGCTTACAAGACCTGAATATAATCAGGGTTAACCTCAACAGATGCGGTCAGCAGGTTTGACAGACTGACAAAGAGACGTTTGACTTTAGAGCCTTGTATCTTCTGCAACTTTCCAACATAATCGTTCAGCGGACCACCGATTATGCGCACCGTCTTGCCTATCATGCTAGGCTTTATATCAGCAGGAGCATAATATTTAGGATCATCAGCAGCCTCAACGGCATGAATAAAGCGCTCCATGTCAGCATCTCTTACTGTCATGGGCGTTCTTAAGCCATCACGAATAAACCTGTATTGCAGCGTGCTTACGCGCTCAACCACAGGATCAAGCATCCTACGCGACACATGTACGAACAAAAGATCTTGCATAAACGGCACTTTCAGCGGAACACGCTTTCCGTTGACAAGTCTCACTTTCCATGTCATAGGTGTAAAAATCTCAAAATTCATATCACTCAGCATCTTATATGCCGGGAGTTTGGTGTTGGTGCGCTTAAGGTCGCGCATCACGAACCATTGAGGTTTATCACCTATTGTAAATGTATAAATTTGTTCTTTTGTGTCTTCAAAATTAACATGTTGGCAGTTGGTCATAGGTTATAGCAAGGTATACTTTCTAGTCCTGCCTACCTCTGTAAAGTACAGTATAATAAGCAGTTATAGATTATCGTGTCAAAACTTCTCTCATTCTCTCCAAGCATTTTAAAACGCTTCTGTCAAAATGACCTCATATCCGTAAAGTTTCCGTCACCTAGTTCTTTTTGTGATTATCTCCTAATATGAGATAGTCGTTTCCGTGAAACATTTACATATAAAAACTTATAATCGTAATCATTGTAGCTAAAATGTCAACAAACGAACACTTTTAAGGAAAAAACAGCATAAAAGTGTTAAATTTGTTGTATGAAATTTTATTTTTTGTACCTTTGCAAACAAAAGACCGTCTCATATTAGGAGATGGTCTTTTTCGTGAAACAAATTTAATCTTGCAAGGATTATCTCATTCTTACATGAAGAATGAAAAAAGAGAATATTTAAAGCGTATGTATATCAAGTTTAAAATAAAATATATACAAAGCCTATAAATATTTATCGATTACAGGATTAACTCTATATTCATGGTCATGATGTCTAATCTGCCACCTTATTTTCACAAACCTAAGGCAAGAATATTCATCATCATTTATCCCAAAAACATCTTTTATATCACTTCAAAGACCCTTCAATATTTTCCTATTGGCTTCGTCAACCTCATACGACTTTATCGAGTCCAAATATATCTGGGTGGTTGTTTCCGACTCATGTCCGAGTCCTTCGCTGATTACCGAGAGCGGAATGTCCTTTCCACGCGCTATCGTTGCCCAGCTGTGTCGACTGTAATAAAGCGACAGCGGCACCGACAGATGAGCCATGTCTGCCACCTCTTTAAGGTGCCTGTTTATCTTCATCATCTGGTTTTGGTATTGCCGTCGCTCGCTTCCGTCCTCACGTTTTATTATAGGCAACAAATATTTGGTTTTGTTGGGCTTATACTTGTTAAGTATTTCCTGCATCTGCCTTGTCCATTCAATGACGAGCAGCTGCCCGGTCTTCTTTCGCCGGTAAGTGAGATAACCGTTGCGCAGGTCTTTCTTCTTGAGATAAGCCATATCCACGAACGACATTCCGCGGGTGCAGAAGCTGAAGATAAACATGTCGCGGGCATACTCCCTGACCGGTTTCCCCGACAGGTCCAGCTCCTTTATCTTTTTGATATCGCCAAAAGAGATGCTCCGCTTCATGGTCTTGTCCATTCCGCAATAGACATGCCTGAAGGGACGGCAGTCGTGAGTGAGTCCCCGCTCCACCGCCATTTTATAGTTGGTGCGCAATATACGCATGTAGAACGACGTGGTGTTGCGCGAAAGGCCACGGCCCAGCATCTGGGCTTCATAAAGTTCGAGCAGCTCTGAGTCGATCATGCTGAAAGGCAGGTCTACCCCGTCGCGGAAACGCATAAAGCTGTTAAGAGTAGATCTGTAGGTCTCGCTCGACCTGATTTTGCCCAGCTTTCGCTTATAGCCAATCTGGTAATGAATAAATTTAAAAACGCTCTGCCCGGTATCGTCGTCAGGCAAAAGTATGCTTACCATATCGTCCAACGACAATTGACGGCCGGCGGCAGCATAATTTTTTTATAATACCCTTTATCCGCAGGAGTTCCCATTCGACATTAAACCGTATGAGATTTAAATGTTCATAACGCGGTGATGACTTTGCAGGAAGTATGATACGACCGTTAAAATCATCCCATTCATCATTGTAGATCTTGTATTTGCTCGTGATTCGACGAACCACACGCTCGTGAATCAGCTGAAATACAAGCGACCCCTCTTTATCAATGTGTAAAGAAGGCCTGAATTTTAATTTAACAGATATCATATTTATAATCTTTTGGTCATTATAAATATCACATCTTTTCTGCTCTTTACCTACAATTTCATGTACAACCGTTTATTGTTTTATTTCTTTTAACGTTTTAATGTCATTTACAGCCGTTTTTTCGCTCTTATTTAAAGTTGCAGTTACGCATTATTTATGTATCAACGACCTACCAAACGCCTGCTATTTTTGCGCCACATTCGGGGCACTCGCCGCTGAAACCGCGCACGTCTACATCATAGCCGCTGCGGCTTATGACGCGAGCGCCGCAATGATGGCAGAAGGTATCTGAGGCACCGGGCAGCGCAACGTTTCCGATATACACATAATGCATGCCGGCAGCATAAGCCGCGCTGCGCGCTGCAATGAGAACAGACACGGGCGTAGGCTCAAAGCGGGCAGCCCCGTCCTTAACGCCCATGGGCGTGGAGGCAAGCACCGACATGCTGCCCTGCATCTTGTACTGCGGAAAGAAACGGCTGAAATGTAGAGGACAGTCGGCAAAGCCGTTGTCGACAAGCCAGCGGCACATACGGGATATCATGCCGATGTCGTCGTTGACGCCGGGTATAATGAGGTTGGTTATCTCAAGCCACACGCCGGCACCGAGCATGCTCCTAAGCGTGTTAAGCACAGGAGCAAGGCGAACGCCGCTGACGGAGCGGTAGATGTCGTCGGAAAACGACTTCAGGTCTACGTTGGCGGCATCGATATAAGGCAACAGAGCGGCCAACGGACGAGGGTTGACATAGCCTGCCGTAACGAGTATGTTCTTAAGTCCGCGCTCATGGCATGCCACGGCACAGTCGCGCGTAAACTCATACCATGTGAGCGGTTCGGTGTAGGTGTATGCCACCATGCCGCATCCGTTCGCCTCAGCGAGCCTAACCACGTCATTGGCGCTGAGCTGCCGGTAAGGAACATCGGCCGG
>ULPD01001384.1_pt1 | contig 26215 bp, 24 predicted proteins | sample 1953161 | NCBI WGS metagenome assembly ULPD01 (sample SAMEA4835619, study PRJEB28245) | human gut metagenome | biome: gut microbiome; material: fecal sample | place: Denmark | collected 2008
CTACCAGTACATCAGCAGCACCAAAGGCAATTGGTGCTTTTTTGATGCGCGAATTGGTATCTCGGCAAGGATAGAACCACTAAATATCTCTATTGGTTATTTGTTCTCGACGTTGGACGTTTATTCTATGCGCAGGAACATGTCGTATGAAAATATTGCCTTCGGAAGCTTTTATCCGGAAGCAAAAAACGTTCATGGCGCATATATGACAATCTCTTTTGATTTTTAGTGGGTGCCAATAATTAATGAATTTGGCCACATCTGCAAAGAATACCATTCCATTAATCGTTTAATCACCTATAGTAAAAAAATAAGGTGCTAATTGATAAATAGACGACTGGTAATTTATTCCACTTACAAGAATGTCAGTTTTATATCTAAATATTTCCGTTTCACTTTAATTATATGTTCAATTCTATTTGCCTTATTATATATTTGCATCGTCTTTATAGAATCGCGATATAAAAAGACAATTAAAAAAGTAAATTAAAAAACTTATAACTTATTATGATATGTTTGGATGTGAAGATTATATTCCGAGTCTTAGCTTTGCTAAATTATTGTATTCAAATCGTGAAATACAGCTCAACGACTCTGCGTATAAGATTACTGAATTTGGAACGCTAAGAGCTAATTTAAAAAATCGTCTTCAGCATGAAACGACGTATAAGGTATTAAAAGATGCCTATAAAAAAACTTATTGGCGGTGAAGCTCTATTGGCAGGGAAACTAGAAAGTCATTGGGGCGGAATGTATATCAAGAAAAATTAAACAATTAGAATTTATATCTATGGTACAAACAAGAAGAATATTTGCATCAATAATAGTGTCAATTTTTATTTCTGTAACTGCTTTAGCACAATCAAAATTACACTTTGACTTAGACTACCAATACAGCCTTGGCATGTCTGAAAAATTCGCAGGATATACTTATAACAGAGGCTCATATAAGATGGGTGGCAACTTACTGCAAGTTTCAGCACGTTATGATGTTGCGGCAAGATGGTCAGTTGGCATTGGCATGGGATTAGCCCGTTATACCGAACAGGACTTTAATACATACCCTGTGTTTGCGACATTGCGCTATAAGCCAGTAAAAAAACTGCCACAGGCATATCTGTTTACTGATTTAGGTTATGGCCTGAAATTAGCTGACGACAGCAATCCTGGCTTTTCAGGAAAATTAGGTATTGGTTATACTTGGATGATAATGCGGCATTTCGGGCTGAATTTTCAAATTGCTTATGACCTGAAAAACTTTCGTGATATTACAACTGCTTATTATAATGAGGCAACAGATAAGACTGAATTTTTCAAGAGTAATAGTACACGTCACTCCATTTCCTTTGGAATTGGCCTAACATTCTGATATTGCTCAAAGTAGAATTATAGACAGGCGGAAGTTTAATGTTTCCTCCGCCTGTTTTACTATTATCAGTTTTTCGTTTTAGAACGCGTCCACGTTATTATAATAATGCGCTATTCTTAAAAAAATAATAGTACCCAACTTTACATTTTAGGGTGTAAAATTGGGCACTATTGTTGTAAGTTATTGATAATCTATACAGTGGAGCTGGAGGGAGTCGAACCCTCGTCCAAACAGGGAAACCATACGCTTTCTACACGCTTATTCCGGCCTTCGATTTTCGAGTTGCAGCAAGACCCGGACCACCAACTGCAACCTTATCCTCTAAAATTTCATCATGCGCGCGAGGCCACACACGACTATTTCCGATTTAACCGCACCGCTTTACCGAAACGCTTCGGAACAACAGCTTTCGAGCAGTGTCTCGTCCTGTCACCTTGTGACTGGATTAAGCCGATAATCTACTATACTTCGATTAGGCAGCGAGAGCGTAATTATTTTCGCCAGATAAATTTTTGACCGCTGAGATTTAGGAGCCAACAGACCACGCTCCGCGTGCTTACGTACCATTCCAACCCGCTGTCAAATCCAGTCAACCCCGGTTTGCCTCACGAGCCAAAGCTACGCGTAATCTTTGCAAAGATAGTGCTTTCTGTGATAATATGCAAATTTATGGCGATTTTTTCAATAATCAGAGTGCTACAAATATTTTTTTTCAAATTATTTGTGTTACCTTTGCAACAAAATCGATTTTTTAGGGTTATATAGAGAAACAATATTTTTTTAGAAGGTGAACAACGTCTATACTAAGGAGGCGAACTGCATAAATTACAGTCATGATGCAATGAACGCCACACAGAGGGCAATAAAAAGGGCTTTTGACTTTATATCAGCCTTTTTGGGGTTGATTATACTATCACCTTTGTTCCTCATAATATACATAATGCTGAAAAGGCAAAAAAACGGACCGGCAATATTCTCGCAAGAACGAATAGGATATAAAGGCAAGCCGTTTACGATTTATAAATTCAGAACTCTCAGCAAGACAGAAAAGGAACCGCAGCTGATAGCAAAATGCGATGACAGCAACTCGACTAAGACAGAACGTTTTTTGAGAGAGCATCATCTCGACGAATTGCCACAGTTGTGGAATGTGCTTATTGGCGATATGTCGTTCGTAGGTCCGCGTCCTGAAAGAAAGTTCTATATTGACAAAATAATGGAAAAAGACAGCTCGTATGTGCTCATCTACCAAATGAGACCCGGGCTCACGTCGGAGGCTACATTATATAATGGGTATACCGACAACATCGAAAAAATGCTGAAAAGGCTGCATATGGACATTCATTATCTTGAAAACCGTTCATTGACTCTCGACTTCAGCATAATCATGCGGACTGCTGCAAGTATTATATGCGGTAAGAAGTTTTAAGTTGAAAATAAATTAAATATGAAAAAATATATAATAATTTTCTTTTTAGCAATGCTGCTGCCAACTGTAGCCGCAGCACAGTCGTCAATGACTGACGAGCAGATTTTGCAATTCGTAATGAAAGAAAACGCCAACGGAACATCACAGGCACAGATAGTAACCAAACTGATGCAGAAAGGCGTCAACATAGAACAGATAAGGCGTGTAAAGGACAAATATGAACGTCAGGCAAAGAATAAAGGTCTGGGAACCGTAACTCCAAAAGATGATGAAGAGTCGGACGGACGTCAAAGGAAGAACAACAGCAAGAAAAAATCTAGCAGCAATAAAGACGACGAAGACTCACCGCAGTACAGGCTGAAAGATACAAGAGAGAAGAAAAAGAGCAGAAACGAAGAGGTGGTCTACGACGAGACCAACGAAGACTGGCTCATGATGCAGGATGAGCTTAACACGTTTATACCTGACACTACAGCCATGCTCGAGAAACTTCTTGCTGAAAAGAGAAAGAAAAAGGTGTTCGGACGCGATATTTTTAATAATAAAGAACTTACGTTCGAACCCAATATGAACATAGCAACGCCACAAAACTATATTCTCGGTCCGGGTGATGCCGTTTATATAGATATTTATGGCGCTTCACAAAAGACTATTGAAAGTACAATATCACCAGACGGAGAAGTTACAATTGAAGGATTTGGCCCTGTTCAAGTAAGCGGACTCACCGTAGCACAGGCAAATGCCCGTCTGCGCTCTACTCTCGGAGCAAGATACAGCAGTTCTAAAATTAAACTGACTGTAGGACAGACACGCTCAATAATGATTAATGTAATGGGAGAGGTCAAAAATCCTGGCACTTACACACTGCCGGCATTTGCGACAGTATTCCACGCTCTATATATGGCAGGAGGAACCAATGATATAGGAACTCTGCGTAATATTAAAGTATACCGAAACAACCGACTTGTCTCGGTAGTAGATATTTATGACTACATTCTGAACGGCAAACTTACAGGAAACATAAGACTTGCAGACAATGATGTCATTGCAGTTGGTCCATACGACTGTCTCGTAAATATTACTGGAAAGGTGAAGAGGCCTATGTATTATGAAATGAAACGCAACGAAAGCGTAAGCACATTGTTAAAATACGCAGGAGGATTTACCGGCGACGCATACAAAAAGTCTGTACGCATAGTAAGAAAAACAGGAAAAGAATATTCGGTATACAATGTTGATGAATTTGACATGAGCGCATTCCATCTTGCCGACGAAGACTCGGTAAGCGTAGACTCTATTCTGCCCCGTTTCTCTAATATGGTTGAAATTAAAGGTGCCGTGTTCCGCCCTGGCATGTATCAGGTAGGAGGCGACATCAACAGCGTAAGGACTCTTATTGAGCATGCTGACGGACTGCGTGAGGAGGCATTCACCGCACGCGCCGTAATGCACAGAATGAAGAAAGACCGTACACTTGAGGTTGTTCCGGTGGATGTTGAAGGCATTCTTGCAGGAACAGTGCCCGACATTCCGATACAAAACAATGATGTTCTGTTTATTCCAACGAAACAAGAAATGATGGAAGAACAGACAATAACTATTCATGGTGAAGTGCAATATCCTGGTATTTACAAATATGCCGACAACGAGACTCTTGAAGACTTCGTACTGCAGGCCGGAGGTTTGAAACAGACAGCCTCAACGGTTAAGGTGGATGTGTCAAGACGCATTGTAAATCCGAAAGCTCTCACAACAGACTCTGTAATTGCACGTACCTACACCTTTGCACTTAAAGACGGCTTTGTAATTGACGGAACGCCCGGATTCAAGCTTATGCCGTTTGACGAAGTATATGTCCGCAGAAGTCCGGGATACTATAAGCAGCAAAATGTCGAAGTGGAAGGCGAAGTTATGTTTAGCGGAGTATACACACTGTCTAAGAAGAACCAGCGCCTGAGCGACCTGATAAAGAATGCAGGAGGTGTGAACGACCGCGCATATATTGCCGGAGCACGTCTGGAAAGAAAGGTCAACGACAGTGAACGCGCACGTATGGAGGCGGTACTGAAAAAAGCCAAAGAGGAGGCTGAACAGATGGAAATCGAAGCTGCCAAAGAAAATAAGAAACTTGACCTGAAGGACAGCGAAAAGATAAAGAAATTTGAAGTTCCGGAGTTCTATTCTGTAGGTATTGAGCTTGACAAGGCTCTTGCCAATCCGGGATGTGACGCCGACATCGTTTTGCGTGAAGGCGACAAGCTGATTGTGCCGCAATATAATGGAACGGTAAAGATCAACGGTGCCGTGATGTATCCTAACACCGTAGGTTTCCAAAAAGGCAAGAAGGCAAAATACTATATCAACCAGGCCGGCGGATTCAGTCAAAAAGCAAAGAAGAGCCAGACATATATTGTATATATGAACGGAACTATTGCCAAAGTAAGCCAGAACGCCAAGCCAAAGCCCGGCTGCGAGATAGTTGTACCAGAAAAGGAAATCAACAAGATGACTATAGCAGAAAAGATGACAATAGGAACATCTGTTGCATCAATAGCAACAATGATTGCGACATTGGCTAACATACTGTAATAAATAAAAATAAAAATGGTTGAGAATATAGAATACAAGCTAAGGGAGATTAATCTCAAGAAGCTTCTAAATAGGATTTTAGCACATAAGAAATTATTTATAATAAACTTGTCTATAGCACTCGTTGTAAGCGCATTTTTAATTTTATGCGTTCCGAGATTCTACGTGTGCGAAGTCAAGTTGGCTCCTGAAACAAGTACTCCAAACATAGGCGGACTTGGAGCTTTGGCATCTAGCTTTGGGCTTAATATGTCTAACATGGCAAATCAAGACGCCATTGTCCCAGAATTGTATCCAGACCTTATGGAATCAGCCGACTTTCAGACAAGCATGTTCCCCATTAAAGTCAAATCAAATAAAGGGGACATTAACACCACCTATTATGATTATTTGGAGAAATATCAAAAATCTCCATGGTGGGAAAAAATAATTGGCGGAATAAAAAATATATTCAAAGACAAAGACGCTGATGGAGGAAAGGGCAGTACAAAGGTCAATCCATTTAAGATGACCAAAACCCAAAACGACATAGCAAAACTTGTAGGACAAAAAATAAAATGCAGCGTTGACAAAAAGACCAGTGTAATAACAATCAATGTTGAAGACCAAGACCCGCTAATCTGTGCTACAATAGCCGATTCTGCAAGAGTTAAGCTGCAACAGTTTATAATAAAATACAGAACAAACAAAGCACGCATTGATTTGGAATATACCCAGAATCTCTATAAAGAAGCAAAGAGGCAGTATGAACGTGCAAGACAACTTTATGCTTCTTATTCTGATGCCAATCAAGATTTGGTGCTCGAAAGTTTTAAGGCTAAACAGGAAGATCTTGAAAACGAGATGCAACTGCAATACAACAACTATCAGCAAATCAGCCAGCAACTGCAGCTTGCAAAAGCAAAATTGCAAGAAAGAACACCTGCATTCACTACATTACAGTCAGCATCTGTACCATTAAAGCCCACAGGACCGAAACGCATGGTTTTTGTTGTTTTCTGTATGTTTATAACATTCATTGGTACATCAATATATGTTTTCAAAAAAGATATTTAATGGTAATGAACGCACAATTCTGATAAAAAAGAACATTGCAGGTTCCTTCCTTATAAAAGGCTGGAACTGTATTGTTCAACTATTACTCGTGCCCATAACATTAAATTGCCTAAACCAATATGAATATGGAATTTGGTTGACAATAAGTTCCATATTGCTGTGGATTGACCAATTCGACATCGGATTAGGAAACGGACTGAGAAACAAACTGGCTGAAGCACTTGCAAAAGGCGATAAAGAAAAGGCCAGAAGACTTGTCAGCACTACATTCATGATGCTGATAATAATTGTCATACCTATTCTTCTTATATTGAGGATTATAATAGACAACATTGACCTGTATTCAATATTGAACATCAACAGGGCAACCGTGCCTAATCTTGAAAACATATTCATCATCTCGATTGTATTTGTAGGTGTTACTTTTATCTTCAAGTTTATCGGAAATGTCTATTTAGGCCTTCAGCTACCTGCAATAAATAATCTACTTGTCGTTTCTGGACAGACTTTAGCGCTTATCAGCATTTTTGTACTGTCTTTGATTTACAAGCTCACATTAATTGACGTTGCGTGCATCTACACGCTTTCGCCTTTAATTATTTATCTGATTTCATATCCAGTGACTTTCTGCAAGTACAAATATCTGAGACCATCGTTCAGACTGTTTGACAAATCAGAACTTAACGAATTGTTCTCATTGGGCATTTTGTTCTTCATTGTTCAAATCTCCGGACTGGTAATATTTGCCTCCTCAAATGTACTGATTACGCGTATATTATCTCCGGCAGAAGTTACGCCATATCAGATTTCATATAAATATTTCAGTCTTACAATAATGATTTTTACAATCATCACTGCCCCACTATGGTCGGCAACAACCGACGCATACACGAAGAACGACTGGAAATGGATAAACAGTATGATGAATAAGATGAACAAGATAATGCTTGGATTCCTTGGCATTTTAATAATAATGCTTGCGTCATCTGAACTAATCTACAGAATATGGATTGGCAGTAAAATTGAAATTGGATACATGCTCTCAGCCTTAATGGCTGTCTATATGTGCGTACTGATATACAGCACATGCTATTCGAATATCCTTTTCGGAATCGGAAAGATACGCCTTATAACCATTATTACGGCATTAGAGGCTATAATATACATCCCCTTAGCCATAATTTTAGGCCACAGATTCGGCCTTTATGGAATTATATGTGCATTAATTTCCGTAAATCTTATTTGTACCGTATGTAATAAGATCCAATTTGAAAAGTTGGCACATAATACGGCAAGAGGAATATGGAACAAGTAAACAAGAGAAAATGCTGACAAACATAATAATATTAATATTCGTATTTGCGGTGATGCTTGCGTTTTTCATGCTGTCACCAAGATTCTGCCACTATCTTCCACAGCGGCAGATCTTCTCGCCATGGAATACCACGCTGATTGTTTGGATCATTATTCTTACACTCTATACTTTTGTCCATAAAGAACTTTATGCAGTCTCGGAACAATTTGTATATGGAATAACCATCTGGGTATTCACATTCACAATATCTTCAGTCTTAACGTTCATAATATTTCCATCATATAAAAAAGCATCATGGCAAGTATGCGAAAAGAACGTTGACATAATAACCTTAATTACCTTGATTCTTGTTCCTATTGCAGTATACAAAGCTGTTCAGCACGCATTCATGCTTGGCTCGCCAGAAGATTTATTTTTAACCCTAAGAGAGCAGGCTGTAGATCCAGAACAGAATCAGTTAGGAATTGTCAAATATTTCGTATACGTTGTTAACGTATTATTAATAATTGAATTATCAAGAATTAAACAAAGGAAATTAAGACTAATTTTAATTATTATATTGTGCATTCTATTTTTCATTGCAACAATGGGAAAAAGTACTTTATTTATGTACCTATTTTCTGGATTATATATTCTTTATGAAAAGAGAAAAATATCTTTAAAACCAATATTATTCGGAGCAATTTTCTTAATTTTATTAATTCCAATTATGTATATGTTAAGAGGTGGCTCAAAACAAGAAACAGATACAGAAACATTAATCAATATATTAATGATATACATTATATCATCAATTATTGCTTTTGGGCTTATTACTCCAAATTCAAGTCACTTATTTGGAGAAAATATATTTAGGCCTTTCTACAATATTCTACATATATTTGGATTTACTTCAAATACTCCAGCAAATACGATACAGGATTTTTGTTACATACCATTACCAACTAATGTTTATACTGTTCTATCACCATATTACAAAGATTTTGGATTAACAGGTATTTTTATTTTCGCATTATTTGAAGGTATAATAATTGGAGCCATTTATAAATATTCAAAAACAGGGTGTAATATTATTACATATATTTATGCATACATATTTACAATGCTTATTATGCAATTTTTTGATGAAATGTTTTTTCAAGGATTATCATCTATATTTCAAATGATGCTAATAATACTATTTTGTCATACTAAAATAAAATTAAAATGATTATTCCAAATTACTTTATACTTATAGTTCTTTACAATAAGACGCCCAAAAATTCGTCTACAATTGTTTCATTGTCAAATATAGACAAAAAATTTAAGCCATATATTAAATGTTTGATATGTGATAATAGTAAGAAACAATTAGACAATAAAGATATGTCTGAGTTACATTACATGCTAAAAAATATAAATCACAGATACAAACATAATAATGGTCAAAACAAACCTTTATCAAAAATTTACAATGATACAATAAATAAACTTGCAGAAAATGAATATTTAATAATATTTGATGATGATTCAAGTTTTGACTCAGACTTTTTTGAAAAAAGCTCACAAGCAATTATACATAATAAAGAAATAAATCTTTTTTTACCAATTGTTTATGATAGAGGGAAAATAATAAGCCCAGCCAAAATGATATGGTTCAAAGGACATTATTTAAAATCTATTACACCTGGTATGATTAATAGTAAAAATATTACGGCAATAAATAGTGGCATGATTATTAATGCGCAATATCTAAAACACAAATTTATTGGATATGATGAAAGAATAAAATTCTATTTTACAGATAACGATTTTATGGATAAATTTACCTCTACTAATAAAAAACTTTTTATATTAGACTATAAGATGAATCATACATTAAATTTTTATCTGCGTGGAGAAAATTTTGAAATAAAGAAAAAAAGATTTAAGGACTTAAGACGTTCTTATCTAATATTAATGAGGCGCAAAGGTAATTTTATGTATTATGTAACGCATATTTATTTATTTATTTATTCAATAAAATTTTCAATACAACAAAGGGATATTAGATTTATTTTTGTATTTTAGCAAAAATTTTATATATGATGAAAATTATATTTGATAATATCATTTTTTATTGGCAACGTTCTGGTGGCATTTCTGTCGTATGGTATGAACTAATTAATCGTTTTCTAAAAGGAAATGATTATGTAAGATTTATTGACTATGGAAATACAGAAAATCAATATCGTAATAAATTAAATATATCCAAATCACAAATAATAAAAAATAAAAATAATATTTTTTTGAAGATTTTGAGATATTTACCTGTACCATTAAAAATTGATTCAACTTTTATTTTTCATTCAACATACTACAGACTATGCAAAAATAAGCGAGCAATAAACTTTTTAACTGTACATGATTTTACATATGAATATTTTAAACATGGTATAGCGAAATGGATACATTGCTATACCAAACATAATGCAATAAAAAAAGCTGATTACATCATATGTATTTCAGATAATACGAAAAATGATCTTCTAAAATTCATTCCAAATGTTAATCCCCAAAAAATATACACAATATATAATGGTGTAGGAAATTCATTTAGGATGCTAGATAAAAGACATCGCTACAACAATAATAAAGAAAAGTATTTAATATATATTGGAGGCAGAGATAAATATAAGAATTTTAATTTAGCATTGAAAACATCAAAAATAACAAATATTAAATTATACATTATAGGTAAAAAACTTTCAAAGAAAGAAATTGTAACTATAGAAAATTCTATTGGAAAAAATTATTGTGACCTTGGATTTATTGAAGATAATGAACTAAACTTTATCTATAATAATGGGTTTGCTCTAATATATCCATCATCATACGAAGGGTTTGGAATTCCTGTAATTGAAGCCCAAAAAGCAGGATGTCCTGTCATAGCTATGAACCGTTCATCTATCCCAGAAATAATTGGTAATAAAGAATTATTAGTCGATGAAGAAGATCCTTATCTTTTTGCTGAAAAATTAAAAATGCTTGAAAATAATGAATTCAGAGAAAGAATAATAATGGATGGAATAAATAATTCTCAAAAATTTAATTGGGATATAACATTTCAAGGATATAAAAGTCTTTATGAGATTGCATTTCAAAATTCAAAGATTTTCTCTGAAAATAAATGAAATCAATGGTTATAAATAATTATATTAAAGTATCAATAATAACAACGACATACAATAGCGCAGAGACAGTTGCAAACACTATAGAATCTGTATTGAGTCAGACTTACCCGAATATTGAATATTGGATTATTGACGGAAATTCATCTGACGGGACATTAGAAATAATCAAAGATTATGAAGACAGATTCAATGGCAGACTGCATTATCTGTCAGAAAAAGACAACGGAATCTATGATGCCATGAACAAAGGAATAAGCCGGAGTTCTGGCGATGTTGTAGGAATTTTAAACTCGGATGACTATTTTACGTCAGACGACATTATAGAAAATGTTGCAAAGGCATTTTCTGACAAGAAATTAGACGCTGTTTATGGCGACATACATTTTATTGACAGCAACCATCCTGATAAAATTGTCAGATATTATTCGTCAGCCATGTTCAAGCCCTTTTGGTTAAGATTCGGGTTTATGCCTGCACATCCGTCGTTTTACGCAAGGCGTAGCGTTTACGAAAAATATGGAAAATATTCATTAGACTACAAAATCGCGTCAGACTATGACATGATGGTCAGGCTGTTCCATAAATTCAAGATTAGAGCAAAGTACATAAAAAGAGACTTCGTAACAATGAGAACAGGCGGTGTAAGTACAAAAAATATAAAAAACAGAATATTAATAACTAAAGAAGACGTTAAGGCATGCCGACACTACGGACTATACACAAACATGGCTTTCATCTCAATAAAATATCTTTATAAGATTTTTGAATTTAAACGATTTTAAAATAATACGATTCATGTTTAAGCACAGATTTTGAGACTAAAAACAATAATATATAATGTTCCATGCCTTTACTTAGACTATATTTACCAAGTAAGTTTTTCATATTCATAAAAAGTCGCTGAGTTGCACAATATAACTCAGCGACTTTTATTTATTAAACAACCGAATTACGCGTAAAAATTCAATGGATTTTCATCCTTAGTCCACATTACAGAAAATGAATATTCGTTTAAAAGAAAATCATCACTCGTCACAATTGCATATAAAATATTGGAACAGAACAAGATACAATGTGATAAGTAATACACCCTACTCATCACAGACAGGAGGATACAGGCTAATGTGATGAGTCTGCAAGACAACTTATCACAGAACAATTTTATGATAATCAATCAATTAAAAAGAAATGTGATGAGTGACGAGTTTAAATCAGAATTATTTTCAGATAATACAAACAAAATTATATATACTAAAATTTATATTTACCATTTTATATCTGGAGATGATTAGCCACCTTTTACAATGCAATATGCCATGTTTTACAATATAAAAGCGCACCTTTCACAAGGTAAAAGGTGCGCTTTTGTTTGACACAAACATTAAAAAGGAGTATTATTTTCTATGCAAAATGTAAACTAAACGAAAAACAGATTTACCATATTAACCAGGCATATTTACAATGCAAGCTTAAATGTCTTAACTCCATCGGCATAAATCATGCGCACGAGGTAAACATAACCTGAAGGCAGACTGAAGTTTACATTTCCGAAACTTGCCTTTTTCGAACCAACCATCATTCCGGCTGAATTATATACGTTTATTTTTTCAAGACCAGGATTTGCAGAGATGCTCAAACAGCCCTCGTTGTAGCTATATTCAATATTGTTGTATGAAAGCTGTTTTACAGAAGATGTCTGTTCAATGAACTTTAATCCTTCAAGAGCATCAAGTTTGCCATATCCAAAAACGCCGTCAGGTTCGGTTACAGCCATATTACCGGGAACAGAAGTCTGACGTATCACCTTCAGCACATCATCGAGAGTAAGCGAAGGATTAGCCTCAAGCCACAAAGCAACAGTTCCGGCTACAACAGGTGTTGCCATTGACGTGCCACTCATAACGCCCCATGTGTACTTCTTTCCACTGTCCGGATCTGCATATTCATACACCTTATCTTCCTGACGTACATAATATGCGCCGGCGTATGAACTGTAAGAAGAAACTACCGCAGCTCCTGGCGCAACCACGTCAGGCTTAATGCGTCCGTCATAAGAAGGACCTTTGCCTGACAAAGGATATATATCGCCAACAGTCCAACCCTTGTCATGCTCTTTGCCGGACAAGTCTCTGTAAGTACGTTTTGACACATAAGCGCCTACTGAGACAGTGTTAAAGCCTGTAGCTGTTGATGCTATTGAATAATCATTCGTCCCGTCTGAATATCCTGCTTCACCATTAGACAAAAATTCGCCGTAGTCGCTGTTAATCATATACTTGCCTTTATCAGAAGACAAAGATATAATCCATGCTTCATTATCCGGCTTGGCATAATTCATCGACACTCTGAAATAAGGATTGCCGTTGGCAGGATTCTCAGCAACAGTTACCCCCATACGCCCGTTAGTGCCTGAAAGAGAGCCAAAATTCTCAAAACTTACAGTCTGCTTTTCATTGCCGTCAAAAGTTTTTGTAAATATCGTCTTACCATCAGAAACATTCTTCAATGTTATAGTGAACACATATTTTGCCCCACTCTCTCCCTGAACAAACAGATTATCGCTGTTGTATGAAGGCGGAGTCCAATAACTAGTAACGCTATTTGATTCATCACTGAAAAATCCTGCAAGCGTTGAACGCCTGTCACCCTCGTTGCCACACGCAATAGACAGAATCTTGCCTTTGGCATCTTTCATTATGTTGTCTATAAGCATAGTGAAATTATCAGTACCGTCCTTAAATCCAAGCACGGTGCCGATGCTTAGGTTTATGGATAGTGGCTGTCCGTGACTTTCAGCATATTTAACAAGATAGTCAATGCCGTCGACTATACCCTGCTCCGTCTTGTTGGTTGACACCAACACAATATCGGCCTCAGGAGCAGCACCGAGATAAGCCCCGTCGAAGCTGCCGGTCGCAATTCCTGCAACATGAGTGCCGTGAGTGTCACCCGAAAGTTCCATGTCACGTTTAGCCGCAACTACTTCTGCAGTAGTCTTATACTCTTTTCCATAACCATATTTGCTGTCTGTTGCCATAAAATTATTCTGATCCCAAACAGCTTTTATTCTACATTCGCCATCGCTGTTTCTGAAATTTGGATGCAAAAAGTCGAATCCGGCATCAACAATACCTACAATAACTCCCTTTCCCTTATACGGAATAGACAACGATGTGCCGATATGCGCCTCATCCAGATGCGTCATCGTCCTAACCTTATCCATCATCGGCCGTACTTCATACCCGGCATCAACGAACAGAACGTCCGCGTCCATAGCAATTTTCTCTATAGCCTCAACGGGAACAAGAGCTGTATAGACATCATTGAAACCGACGTTAAACTTTATGCCATAATCTGCACGCAGACGATTAATATCGGCTCCGGGTGAAAGTCGGAGATAAACATTTATGAGGTTTGACCTGCCAGCACTACGTGTAGATGCATGCTCGCTTATCCTCAAAACTGCTGTTTCTGATATTTTAGGACTATACACACGACTTACAGTCTGTGCCGACAGGACATTGGCACACAATAATAGCAGAAACGTAAAAATATATTTTCTCATTGCACAAAATCGTATTTAATAAAAATCCACAGCACGGACATCAGCTTCCGTGTTGTGGACTTATTATGTTTAAAAAGCGCTTATTATTTTATCAAAACTTTACTGCTTGAAGTGTTTCCGCCTGCTGAAACAGTAACCACATAGACACCCTTTTCAGCGACAAACAATGTGCCACCATTAAGTACCTTATTTGCAACGGTCTTTCCGCCAAGATCAGTAACAGTAATTTTATACGGACCGTCTACCAGTGCTGAAACATTATGACCATTTACAACAACGGCAATTTTATCAACTTTAACAGGCGAACCTACAGAAGCCGTACCGCTATCCTGCCATGCAAGAAGCGGAAAACCACCGTTGATTCCGTTTACATCTTTTTTCCAAACATTCTGCCCGTTATCAAGAGCAGCAAGAAAATCATCACTCTTCATCTCGTCAGCAGTCTTTCTTGCCACGCCAGTATTATCGTCTGACGCACCATCGTCTGTGCCAAGATAATAACAATTCTCAATCTTCGCACCTTTCTCCGTTGTGCCGACTACCGCAGAACCCGTAAAATTGTCAACGGTCTTGCCCCCATTATAGCAGTTTTTCAAAGTGCCGTCATACAAGAAGCCAACCAGTCCCCCGGCATAAAAGCCGCTAAAATCTATAACTCCACGGTTATAGCAATTCTCTATCAATGCTCCATTATCTACATATCCGGCAATTCCACCAACATTTGTACTTCCTTTTATGTCGGCATAATTGATACATCCAGACACGACACCGCCATAAAGAGTGCCGACAATACCGCCTTGTCCTAAATCCTGTGTAATATTTATCGAAGCCATGTTTACACAATTCTCAACCTTACCTCCGGTCATTGCACCGACAAAGGTTCCCGTACCGTTAGTTCCTTCAACAACAGAATTAGAACCAACTGTAAGATTTTTAACTACGGCATCTTTAGATATGCATGCAAACAGACCGGTGCCTCCTATAGAATTCTCTGTGTCAACATAATAAATGTGAACATTATCTATTTTCTTGCCGTTACCGTCGAAAACTCCAAGAAAATACTTAGAGTCGTCAATCATTACACCCGGATTCTCTGTATCGGCATATTCATAGAAAAGTCCTATTGGCGAGAACTTATGACTGTCCTTGCCCATGTCGAGATCATTTACAAGCTTAAAATACATTCCCTCAAAAGTTTCACCTGCCCTGACTTTTTCTGAAAGACAAGCAAGATTTTCGGCAGTCTCAATCAGATAAGGCTCTGCCTCTGTACCCTTGCCGTTAGTCCAAATCTTAGATGTTCCGTCCCACACCTGGGCATTTGCAGCGAATGCAGCAAACAAACTCAAAAACGTAAAAAATATTCTTCTCATAGTTTAATAAGTAAATAATTAATAAATCTGTGAATTTTGCAAATCTAAGTAAATTTTTCCAAAAGCAAAACTTTTCATCTATAATTTATTCCATTTTGCACACAAAAAACAGCAATAAAAGTAAATTTTGGACAGATAATACGAATATTAGAAGAGTAGAATAAATCCAAATAAGCATCAAAATAGCACACTGAATTATGCACCAACATGAATAAATATAGACACATTTTGAAATAAATTTGTCTGATAGTGCAATATTTTACGATTATTATGGTTTTATAATATGTAATCGCACTAAAGAAATTTTATGAACATATATATATACTGCATTATCGGGGTATTCATCATAAGTGCAATCTGCGGATTTTTGTTTATCCCGCTGATACTTAACTTCTGCAAGTCGCGTAAACTGTACGACATACCCGACGCGCGGAAAATACATCACGGCGCCATCCCGCGGCTTGGAGGAATATCCTTCATGCCAAGTATGCTTTTGTCATTTGCCGCGGCAATGTATGTCATCGACAACACCGACAAACAGGTTACGATAAACCTGTGGAGCATTTATTTTCTGCTGAGTATTCTCATAATTTATGTTATGGGCATCGTCGATGATATTCTAGGACTGTCACCTCTAATAAAGTTTATCATTCAGATTATTGCTGCATGCACTCTGCCTATGTCGGGGCTATACATAAACAACATGTACGGTTTTCTTGGAATTTATGAAATACCTTATTATATTGGTTTTCCTCTGACCGTACTGACAATAGTGTTTATCGACAATGCCATTAATCTTATTGACGGCATAGACGGTCTTGCCGCAAGCCTGTCAATAATAGCACTTTCGGGCTTTCTATATATGTTTATCGTGCAGAATGTCTGGAGCTATTCAATCCTCATAGCTGGACTTATTGGCGTACTCGTGGCATTTATGTATTTCAACCTTTTCGGGTCTGTAGAAAAGAACCGAAAAATATTTATGGGCGATTCTGGTAGTCTTACGCTGGGTTATCTGCTTGGATTTTTGTGTATAAAATATTCCATGAACAACACGGCCGTAATGCCAAACCATAAGTTCGACTTTCTTATAGCCTTCACCCTTCTTCTAGTACCTATGTTCGACGTGGTAAGGGTTTTCGTGGTTAGAATATATCACAAGCGGTCGCCTTTTTCGGCAGACAAGACACACATTCACCACAAGTTTATGAGTGCCGGATGCACACAGCACACAGCTCTTGTTGCCATTTTGGCCCTGGCTGTTCTATATATTGTGGCAAATCACTTTATGCTTATGGTAATGAGTAACACTTCGGTATTCATCATCGACGTTATTGTCTATATATTAGTAAATCTGGTGCTCAACTATTTCATAGCCAAAAGACATCCACACGGACACAAAATAAAAATGGTTTCGGAAAGAGTGAAAAGTTAAACAGAAAGACATACCATAATCAATAAAGGCGTCCCTTAACGTGTAAAAGGGACGCCTTTATTGATGTAATAACAACATTGCAAGAGTCAAAATACTCTGATTTAAGAAGTTTCGGTGAATAAAAGATGCTGTAGGATTAAATTACTAAAAAATAAACGTTTCTTTTTTATAATATTCTAAACTACAACTTTGTGAAATACATTCGGTAGGTACCTGACAACAATACCATTTTACTTCCATTCAGACTCTCAATGGTGTAAGTCTCATCGGGAGCAACAATTCCATACGGATTAAGCAGTGTAATATCCTCTAGAGCCTTGTCTCCGTCCTCACGGTCATAAATATATGGATCGTAAAGACGCAAAGTAGCTCCATTATGCTCAAATCTCATTAAAATACTCTGATGTGCTCCCGACTTGTCGTCAAGTTCAAGCAAACGTGCCTGAAACGACCAATAGATACGTTTACTGCCCATATCGGCTGTTGTAGAAGTAGCCAATGTGTCAACCTTTGTCAGATGCCACATTCCGTCAAGATCGCCATTGTCGAGCGTCTCAATCTCACACGAACCAAAAATAAAGGCCACAACAGTGGCAATCAGAATATTTATATAACCAAATTTTATCATCATACGTATAATTATAAATTAAGAAGTCCCGTCTTTGCCACTGTAAGCTGAAAGCCGTAATTGTTGCCTAAAATGCTTCCTAGATCCATACCATAGCCGCCCTTAACACTCCACCCTTTAAGATATTTACCGCTAAACGCATACTGACCTTCGAGCAAAAAGCTGAAATTATGACGTTTTTTTCCATAAGGTTCATCATAAGTGCCAAGTCCCTCCTGCCATGAAGCCAACAGTCTGTAAGTGAAATGTTCAATTGGACACCCGTCTATTCCAAGATGAAAAGCCATAAAACGGTTGTCCTTTACACTTATAGTGCCGTCAGAATTATACAGAGGCGAACGGTACAGCGGATTGCCTATCACCTGCCCCCAATGCTGCCAGCCCGTGTATATGCCGTGATTATAGAAGGCATCCTTTCCGCCAATATGGTCGGGAATAGTGCTTGTATGGTCGTGATAAATCGGTCCACTCTGATATTTAGAGTAAATATATTCAAAGACCACGCCATTAACCCATCGGTCATAATTCATTCTGAACTCAGCTCCAAGCATAATATCTTTAAGATCATAGAGCAGATAGCGGCTTTTCTTCTTTTTCTGCCACTCGCTTCCCTCGCCATATCCGTTATAATCGAGGAAAAACATGCCTGAATGATCCTCAAAATATTTATCGGCATAAATGCTGAAACGCCACAAATCTTCCTCCCAATTAAGTCGTATAAGCCAGCTTCCCACCTGATTTCCCTCAACATTCTGATAAGTTGTCTCGCCGACATCAGAGCCACCAGGGACAAAGGCATTCCAAAATGCACCTATTCCCGAATTGCCTTTTACGGCAGTCATACCTCCATTGCCGTCAGGCAGATAGGCAGTTCCGCCAAATGTTGAAGCCATTTCCAAACCGACCTCAAAAGAAAACGGACAGAAAAAGTTTTCATTTCCAAACTTAAGGTATCCAGCCTTACTGTGATAAAGCACATTGTCGGCATACTTACTTTTCTTTCCCGTAAAATCATGTTGCCATCCGTCGTCAGTCATAATGCCGTAAGCTATGTGTCCCTTAAGATGCAGCCATCCGTTGGCAAAAGGCAAAGTCCAATAGTCCTGCAGGGCAAGACGCACCTGCGGCACCGGTCTGGCATTGATGCCAAGCGTCTGCGAACCGCTGCTAAGCCTGTTGTTCTTAAGTTCCATAGGATACTCCTTACTTCCAACGGTAAGCACACCATGAAGCCAGCGGGCCTCCACAAATGCCTGCTGCACAACAAAATTGCTTGTATAGTTATAAGGCACAGCAAGGTCTACGCCATAACCAACACCCCAACGGCGCGTAGAATCAGTGCGCAGCGGTCTGAACACCCCTGCCCTGACATATCCGTTAGTGGCGTTGAGCGAGCTAAGTCCATAACGATTGGCATTAAGCCAAAGTGGCGTGTTTCCTGACGAAAAGTCCGATTGCATTTCAACATCATATTCCAGTCCTTTGTCAAGGCGCAGTTTCTCAACTTTATCTTCCTCCCATCCTTGCGCAAATGAGACACTGCCCGATGACAATATCAATAAAACGAGTAATAATGATTTCATCAAAATATATATTTTTGATTATATAACGCAATTTACAAAAAAATATTACATCCACGTGCCAAAAGTGCTGTTATCCGACATTATAACAACATAATAAGGCATTTTATTGTCCCTGCCATTATTATAAAGGCAAAAAGGAACCACACGACAATATAAAATACGCGAAATAGGGATTTTCCCCCACCAAGTTAGGGAAAAACCTTTTTCAAAACAAATATTTATTAGTTTCTTTGCATACGGTTAAAAAGAAAATAAAAAGATTCGACATGAAAAGGTTTATAATAATTCTCACAACAATCCTGACATTCGCAGCATCTGCCAACGCGATGAGCTACAGTCAGGCACGCGAACAGGCCTTGTTCCTGACAGACAAAATGGCCTATGAGCTAAATCTCAACGAGGAACAGTATGACGCGGCTTATGAGATTAACCTCGACTATCTCATGAGCATTGACACATACGACGACCTTTACGGAGCATATTGGACGCAACGTAACCTCGACCTGAGCTACATTCTGCTCGACTGGCAATACAATGCGTTCTGTGCCGCCTCATATTTTTACAAGCCGCTTTACTGGACTTCGGGAGTATGGCATTTCGCAATATATGCGCGCTATCCGCGACGCGACTATTTCTACTTCAGCCGTCCAAGCGTCTATATAACTTACCGTGGCGGTCACAGCTGGCGCCATAACGGAGGATGCAGCTGGTATAAAGGACGCACCTTCAATCACGGAAGCATCAGCCGAGGATACGGCATGAGAGACCGACTGAACCGCGGTGACATAAACAGAGGACATAGCGGAAACTTCAAAAGGCGCATAAACAACATCAATGATACAAAGAACGGCAACAGATGGAACCGAAACTTCGGCAACAAATCTGAAGCGATGGTAAACTTACAAAACAATAAAGGCAACAATAATAACCGAAACTTCAACGGCCAAAGAAACTTGCGCAGAAACAACCGCGAAAGCAGCACCAGGACAACAGCAAGACCTGAAACAATCAACAGACGCGGATTTAATCTGGGCGGAGGCAACAATACAGGCAACAACCGTAGGATAAAAGCTCCAAACAATACGTTCACTCCCAAAAGACAGTCACCGGGATTCTCTGTAAACCGAAGCACTCCTACACGTTCTTTTAATAAGGGCAACAATGGTGGAGGCAGAAAAGCGTCGGGTGAAAGGCACGGCGGAAATTTTGGAGGACGAAGGTAACAATGGCCGAAGAAAAACAATCATAAACATTAAAACATAAAATGACATAAGCAATTGTTGAAGGCTACACGAAATTTTCTATCACTAAAGACACCTTCATTCACAAAGAAGAAAATTCGTCTTCGGCAATTTTAAAAGTCAGGGCCGACAGGAATAGTCCATGCCGGCCCTGCATCATTTATACACATTAAGACTGTTTGCAAAAAAATATGCTCCCAAAAACTAATCATGCCTGACAATTCTGTCGGCAGGAATAACCGCTACACGACCAGACTCATGCAAAGGATACAATAAAGAAGAGCAAGAATAGCTCAGCAATACGTAACAAATGGGCGCAAATTAAAGCATAAGCTCTCTAACCTCAGCATTGTGCATGGGTGCAATATCTTTCATTTCCTTATTATAATACACTGACTGAATGGCTTTATTTACAATGCCGTGACCAACAGCGAGAACCGTTTTGTCAGGAAACTTTTCACGTATAAAGTCAATAAACTGTCTTGCCCTAGCCTTTAAATCGTCAATAGGCTCTATGTCGTCAGGCCATGCGACATCCTTCAGATCGGGAATATAACGGCCGGTGAAACTTCCCCAGTCGCGCTCTCTAAGCAGTTTCGTAGTTATTACGTCGGCACCATGTGGCTCTGCGATAATAGAACATGTCTCTACGGCGCGCCACAAATCACTCGCCACAAAGGCGTCAATATGCACTCCTGCCATTTTAACAGCCACCTCACGCGCCTGTTCACGTCCCTTGTCGTTTAGTTCTCCGGGAGTCTGTCCCTGCATAATGTGATTTGCATTGTCAACCGTTTCTCCGTGTCTTACCAAATAAAGCTTTGTCATATCAATAAAATTCAAATCAGTGCAAAGATAACACATAACGGCATCATTACAAAACAAAAAACGGTTTAACCGATAATTCAGCCTTACTATATGCGACATTTGTGGCCAACAACATGTAAATAGGAAAACATAACGACAACTAATAAAGCCATGCACTCGACTATCTTATGTAGTAAAGCTACGGCTTATACGCTTTTGCTTTCATTCTTTGTATAAAATAAGTTAAACATATTGTGAACAAACACAAAACGCGCTATCTTTGTAGGAGTGGCACAAGAAAGAGACATCATAAACGAGCATGACTGATACAATAAGCCACATGACGATAGCGGGCATAATAAAAAAGCTGTGTAATAAATAAATTCACATGAAAACAAAATAAAAAATACTACAGACATGAAAATACTGCAAAGCTCTGTTTTTCGCGCAATATGCGCAATAATCATCGGCATACTGCTGATCAACAATCCCGACAGCACAATGAAGGGCATAACAATAGCCATAGGCCTGCTGTTTCTAGTGTCAGGCGCAATATCATGCGCCGCATATCTCAATGCCAAGAGTCACGCATCTGATGCAGATATTTACGACGCACAAGGCAGACTCATCGTAACAGGCAAGCCAACGTTTCCTATCGTAGGCATAGGCAGCGTGCTGCTCGGACTTATACTTGCAATAGCACCCGGCTTCTTTGTCAAATCGCTGATGTATGTCCTTGGTGCAATAATAATCCTGGGAGCCATCAACCAGTTTATGATTCTTATTAATGCCAAGAAGATGTTCCGTGTGCCTATTTGGTTCTGGATATGTCCTTCGGTGATATTCCTAACCGGCCTGCTTGTGTTGCTGAAACCTATCGAAACGGCATCGCTGCCGCTGCTCATAATCGGCTGGTGCCTGCTGCTTTACGGCGTAACCGAATGCATAAATGCGTTTAAGATTCACAGGGAACGCAAGCGTATAGAAAATAATCTCATGATTAATAAAGAAGACGATAAATAAAAAAAATCAGACAAGGCTCCGGTCTTGTCTGATTTTTTTATTTAATGATTCTGAATTTACAATATTATCCAAATATATGCAGACGCGTCAGACGTTTACAAGACTTTCAATATACTTGCACAAAATGCTTATACCCTTCTGATTCTCGCCTCCCTGAGGGATTATAAGGTCGGCATATTTCTTTGTAGGCTCGATAAATTGCTCGTGCATAGGCTTCAGCACGTCAAGATAGCGGCTGATAACCATGTCGACAGTGCGTCCGCGTTCAATAACATCACGCTGAATGTTTCGTATCAGACGTTCATCAGAGTCAGTGTCAACAAATATCTTCAGGTCCATCATGTCGCGCAGTTTTTTGTTCAATAGCGTCATGATTCCCTCTATAATTATTACGGGTCTAGGCTCTACGTGTAATGTCTCTTTCAGTCGGTTGCACTTTATGTACGAATATGTTGGCTGTTCTACGGCATGACCGTTCCTCAGCTCATTCACTTGCTTTATAAGCAGTTTCCAGTCGAACGCATCAGGGTGATCAAAGTTTATGGCATGACGCTCTTCTTCAGTCATGTGCGACGTATCGTTATAATAAGAGTCGAGCGGCACCACTACGACATAATGCGGCGGCAATGCTTCTGCTATTTTCTTCACGACGGTGGTCTTGCCCGAACCTGTTCCGCCTGCTATTCCAATAACGGTCATATATGTATATTTTTTAATCCGACGGCAGGCATGTGGCATAGCGACGTGTCATACGGCCGGCGGATGTAAGGTTAATTATTCAGTGTCTCTATATTAGTTCTATTGACCTGAAGGCCCTTTCGTAATATTCGGCCTTGCGCTCTATCTTCATAGGATATGCGCGCGAACTGCTCGGCATGCGGAAGAGCTTTAGGTTGCGTTCACCTAAACTGAAGTCAACACTCTCACCCAATTTTGGCTGACTTATGCCGAAATACGCGGCAAACGTGTCTGTGGCCTTCTGTCCCGTGGTTATAACGGCACGGCATGACGGGATGGTGTCCAACAACTTTCCCAGGTCTGTAGCCTCCACTATCTCAAGGTCTTTGTCAGACGCTGTGTTCTTAGTGCGGCAAATCTTGCAGGCAGTGTCATAAAGGCCTATTCCCTTTTCATTAAGAAAACTTATTATGTCCTCGCGTTTAAAAGTCTTAGCATCGTTGTCGACAAAATAAAACTTGTCGCCAAAGAACACAATACCGAATATGCGCCACATATCGTTGATGAAATTGGGATAAAAGAAATCCATACACCAACGGTTGCGTGCCGGCGGAAAACTGCCGAGCATCAGCAACCGTGTGTTTTCGGGCAGAAAAGGCTTGAGCGGATGTTCTTCTGTTACGCTCATTTCTGCTCCTTTACAAGATAAACGACAACGGGCAGGTGGTCGCTGTATCCGTCGAGCCATATTCCTCCGGCGTGTGTACGCTTAGGTGTGCCCTTATATTTTCCTTCTGTGTTGAACAGATAATCGCGGCGGAATATCTGATTCTTCCAGAATTTCAGCGTAGAGAAATCTTTTTTACCGTCGCGGTTAAGCATGTTTGGCGTAAGGACAATCTGGTCAAACAGATTCCACGAGCCTTGATACGACAAGGTTCCAACGCCCTGCTTTGTCAGAATGTTATACCAAGGATTATACATGTCGCCGTCCTTGACATCTTTGACGTCTGCCTTTGCCGACAACACGTCCTTCATACTCTTGTTTGTAGGATCGTCGTTCATATCGCCCATAACAAAAATCTTCATGGCCGGATTTTCGTTTATCAGCGAGTCTTTGATGTTCTTGACAAGCTGGGCAGCGCGCTCACGGTAAGGAGAACCGGCAAAACGGCTGGGCCAATGGCACACAATGACAGTAACAGGCTCGCCGGCCAGTTCACCGGTAACAGTGAGGAATCCGCGTGTGCGGTAATTGCTTGCCATGGTCTCATCAGGGATGTATGGCAGCAGCGTCGACTTCTTGACCGTAAACATAGACGGATTGTAAAGCATGGCGCAGTCGATGCCTCGGCTGTCGGGGCCTTCTATATGTACATATTTATATCCACGCGCGCGTAAAGGCTCCTGGGCTGTAAGGTCGTTAAGCACATTGTCGTTCTCAACCTCAGACAATCCAATAATGGCGCATCCCACGTTCGGCAGCACATCTGTACCCATATCGGCCAGCACCTTTGCCATGTTGCGCAACTTGTGAGAATACTTAAGGCCATTCCAGCGTGAAGAACCGGTGGGCAAATACTCATAATCGTTCTTGCCTTCGTCATGGCATGTGTCGAAAAGGTTTTCCTGATTGTAGAAACCTACAGCATACACTGAGTATTTTTTCTGTGCAAAACTGCTCAAGGCAACAAGCCATAGAGACAAAACAATAAACAGACTTAATTTTTTCATAATATAAAAAACATTGTTATTTCATTCTACGGAAACAAAACTTTTTAAATCCGCACACCTGACCAAGGCAAATGCACGGGCGTGTTTATTTTTGCAAAGATAATGCAACTTAAAGATAATTCAAAAAATTAAATACATTTTTTTCAATTGTCCGCATTTTGAAACAAGTTTGTAGAAAACAAGTAATAATAACGACACACTGCTTAACATAGAAATAAAAATCATACATGAGCGACATCAATCGGCAATACCAACGAAAGCAGAATATATTTATCAACAACATAAAGCTCAAGCATAATGACACAGGCCAAGGCGCTCACGCCCACTCTTAGCGTAAACATCTGACAATCAAGCGTTTAAACAAAGTCGCACAAAAGGCGGCTTTTCAGGCTGCAAAAGGCCACATATTGCAATGCAAAAGGTATCCTTTCAGAAGCTAAAACACGGCCTTTTGGAAAACATTAAAAAATACATCAGCAACAGGACTCAAGACGGCACTCAAGCCATAATAACAATTAGCGGCAAGAAACATAAAAAACGACATACGTATACACGCAAAGGTGAAAAATAGAACAAAAAAACAAACTGCAAGAACACCGGCTATTATTCTTGCACAAAGCAACTAGAATCAGGCAATTAAATAGATTGTTGGCGTACTAATGTTACACCGGCATTAAATTTAACACAAAAAGAAGCTGGCAAAAAGATTATTTGTTGTTTTATTTTTGAAGTTTATATAAATTAATTTATCTTTGCCGAAAGTTTATTCACAAATACCATTATTATGCAAAAAAAGCTGAAATTAGCAGTGATTGCTTTATGCTATACGCCTTTGCTGCATGCGCAAAGCGATTCCATAGGGCAAAGGGGTGCCGTCTTAAGTGAGTCGGCATTCACATTCACGGAGGCACAATTGGGCGAAGACGATGACATGTCACAAAACGTAACCATAGTGAACTCTAACTCTAACATCTATGCAAGCGAGGTTGGATATCTGTTTTCACCGATGCGCTTCCGCTATCGTGCATTCGACCAGAAATTCAACGACATCTACATCAACGGCATACCGATGAACGACATCGAGTCGGGACAGTTCCGCTACTCGCTTGTCGGCGGACTTAACCAGCAGACACGCAACATGGAATTCTCACTGCCGTTTGAGAGCAACAACTTCGCCATGCCGTCAATGGGCGGAGCCAATAACTATAACTTCCGTCCGGCAGCAATGCCGGCAGGCC
>ULPD01007901.1_pt1 | contig 24561 bp, 8 predicted proteins | sample 1953161 | NCBI WGS metagenome assembly ULPD01 (sample SAMEA4835619, study PRJEB28245) | human gut metagenome | biome: gut microbiome; material: fecal sample | place: Denmark | collected 2008
GCTCAACAGATAGAACAACAGCAGTATATACAAAAAACACATCAAACAAATATGTATCAGATGCAAAACATATTTCAGCAGGAGAAAACTCAGTATTTATATCAAGAAAGAAGGACTCAGAAGGAAATCCACAAGGAATGTATGTAATAGGAAGAAATGACTATGGACAACTATTCACAGGAAACACAACAAGAGCATATTATGCAACAGAAGTAGAAAAAGAAAAAGATATACTAACAATGGCACTAACAGAAGGACAAACAGGATTAATGGTAGACGCAGAAGGAAATGTATATACAGTAGGATATAATGGACAAGGACAAATAGGAAATGGAACATATGAAAACACAACAGAAAAAGTATTTATAAGCCAAGTAAAATTAAACACAACACCAAAAGTAATAAACTACAAAAAAGCAGGAGACACAGGAGAAAAAATAGAATACACAGTAACAGCAGGATTCAATTTATTATATGAAGAAGTAGAAAAGGGAGAATGTGAATACAAAACACAAGATGACCAAATAGCAACAGTAGATGACAAAGGAGTAGTAACAGCAACAGGAACAGGAACAACATACATAAAAGTGTATAACAAACAAAATGACTGCTATGCAGCAGTAAAAGTCCAAGTAAATGGGGAACAAGGACGCACAGCTGCCAAAATAGTAGGAGGGGGAAATCATTTTGTAGCACTAAAAGCAAATGGAGAAGTATGGACATGGGGATATAATGGCTATGGTCAGCTAGGAATAGGAAATACAGAAACCAAAAATAGACCAACAAAAACAAACATCTATAACTCAAAAGACGAAACACAATCAACATATGCAATAGATGTAGCAGCAGGATATAGTCATACATTGGTATTAAAATCAGATGGAACAGTGTGGGCAGCAGGATATAATGAATATGGACAACTAGGAGATTCAAGCACAACAAATACAAGTGAATTTGTCCAAGTAACAGGAATACCAGAAAAAGTAATAGCAATAACAGCAGGAGGACATTCATCATATGCATTAACAGAAAGTGGAAAAGTATATGGATGGGGTTATAACTATGAAGGACAATTAGGAAGAGGAAGTACAAGTCAAAATAATCCAAATGCAACACCACAAAAAATGCAAAAAGTATCAAACATAATACAAATGTCAGCAGGAGATAACCATATAGTAATGTTAGATGCAGATGGAACAGTATGGAGCACAGGACATAACTATTATGGACAATTAGGAACAAATAACAAAACAAATTACAGCATACCACAACAAATGAGAACAGGAACAACAACAGTATTAAATAATATCAAAAAGGTATCAGCAGGAAGTCTACATACGCTAGCACTAGCAGAAAATGGAACAGTATATTCATTAGGATATAACTATTATGGACAATTAGGAACAAGAAATACAACAAACTACATGTTACCAGTAACAATGGTAGACTCAAAAGGAAACACTGTAACAGGAGTAAAAGATATAGAAGCAAATGGATACACAAGTATATTATCAATAAAACCAACAACAACAGGAACAGAAGGAAATCTAAGCCAAACAGCAGGAATATATGTTACAGGATACAACAACTATGGACAATTATTTAATCAAGACACAAAAACACTAACATCATTAACAAAAGTACAAGAAGACAAAAACATAATAACAATGGCAAGCACACAAAATATATCAAGCCAAACAGCAGCAATAGTAGATGATTCAGGTTTAGTATACACAGTAGGATATAATGGATATGGAGCAATGGGAAATAAAACAACAACAAGTACAACAGAACCAGCAAACATCTCAGAAGCAAGCCTAGAAGTAAACACAAGAAAAATAGTATTAAACTTAGAAACAAACAATCTAAGCAAACAAATAGAAGCAAAAACAGACTTAGGATTTAATCTATTAATAGACCAAGTAGAAAATGAAGAAATAACATACAAAACATTAGACGAAAACATTGCAACAGTAACAGATGCAGGACTAGTAACAGGACAAAAATATGGAACAACAAAAATAGAAGTATCAACAAATAAATTACCAAATAAAGTATTAATAGATGTACAAGTACTAAGAAAAAATGACAAAACAATAGCAAAAACAGTAAGTGGCACAGACTTTACACTAGCATTAAAAGCAGATGGAACAGTATGGACATGGGGATATAATGGCTATGGACAACTAGGATTAGGAGACAATTCAAACAGATATAGACCAACACAAATAAACATAGAAAATGTAGTAGATATAGCAGCAGGAAACAACCATGCTCTACTTGTAACAGCAGATGGAAAAGTATATTCATTTGGATCAAATAGTTATGGACAATTAGGAAGAACAGGAAATACATACACACCACAAGAAATACCAAACTTAGAAAACATAGAAAAAGTATCAGCAGGAAATTATCATTCTATGGCAATAGACAAAGAAGGAAATGTATATACATGGGGCTATAACCAAAACGGACAACTAGGAGATGGAACAAGAATAAGCAATAGTATACCAACAAAAATAAAATTAACAAACATAACAAAAATAGCAACAAAAAATAATACATCAGCAGCAATAGATGGAGATGGCAACTTATATACATGGGGATATAATAGCTATGGACAACAAGGAATTTCAATAGACAACATATATACACCAAGAAAAGTACCAACACTAGAACAAATAATAGATATAGCAGTAGAAAACAACACAATAATAGTATTAGACAAAAAAGGAGAGGTATTATCAAGTGGATATAACACATATGGAAACTTAGGAAACAATGCAACACAAACAAGAAAATCATTTGACAAAGTAATAGAAAAATACGAAACAATAACAACAGGAGAAGGGGAAGAAACCCAAACAACTACAACGCCAATTTATCTATCAGGAGTAAAATCAATACAAGCAGGAAATGAATTTGCAGTAGCAATAAAAGAAGATGGAACAGCTATTTCATGGGGGTATAATGGTTATTCACAATCTTCAAATGGAACAACTACAAGCAATTTATTGCCAGTAGACTTAAAATACGGAAAAGACAAAGAAAAGATAGACAAAATAATAAATGTATCAGCAGGAGAAGGAACAATAGTAGTAACAAGAGAAGACGGAAAAGTATGGACAATAGGAAAAAATTATTCAGGACAATTAGGAAACAGTTCAGCAGTAAATTCAAATGAATTTGTATGTATAAGCAAACCTGTATTACTATTTGAAGAAACACCAATAAGAATAAAAGGAATAGGACAAAACAAAAATGCAAAAGTAAATATGTCACAAGGATTTAACCTATTATATACAACAATAGAAGACACAGACTTAACATATCAAATAAAAAATGAAAAAATAGCAACAGTAGAAGAAACAACAGGAAAAATAACAGCAGTAAAAAAAGGAAAAACAGCAGTAACAGTAACAGACAAAAAATCAGGAGAAACAACATCAGCAGATGTATATGTATTAGGAGAAGAAGATGTAACATTCCCACAAATCGAAACCCAAAATTATTCAACAGTAACTCTAAAATCAAATGGGGAGATATGGAGTTATGGATATAATGGATATGGACAATTGGGAACAGGAGACACAACATACAAAGTATTACCAACATATACAGGAATAAATAATATTACACAAATATCACTAGGAGGAACACACACACTAGCACTAGACACAGAAGGACATGTATGGTCTTGGGGATATAATGGCTATGGAGAACTAGGAAATGGAACAACAACAAGCTCAACAGAAAAAGTACAAGTAAAATCACCAGACGGAGAAGGAGTACTAGAAAACATAGTAGCAATATCAGCAGGAAATTATCATTCAATAGCATTAGATAAAGACGGAAATGTATATACATGGGGATATAACGGATATGGCCAATTAGGCTTAGGAAACACAACAAATACAGTACTTCCAGTAAAAGTAGACGACTTAGAAGGAATAATAAAAATAGAAGCAGGAAACTATACATCATATGTAATAGACAACAATAATCATCTATGGTCAACAGGATACAATTATTATGGAGAATTAGGAAATGGATCAACATCAAACAGAAGTAAATTTACACAAATTCAAACATTAGAAAATGTATCAGACGTATCTGCAAGTGAAACAAATAGTACAATAGTATTATTATCAGATGGAACAGTATGGGGATTTGGAAACAATACAAATAACCAATTAACAACTGTAGGAGGAGCAACACCACAACAATTAAAAGGACCAGACGGAATGTTAAAAGATATAACATCAATATCAGTTGGATATTATACAGGATATGCAATAACATCAGAAGAAAAAGTATTAGCATGGGGATTAAACAACTACTCACAATTAGCATCAGGAACAACAGAAACAAAATCAACACCTGTATATATGAAAGAAAAAGACGGAAATGACTTTACAGATTCAATGATAGTATCAGGAGGAAGATACAGTGCAGAACTAGCAAAAAGTGATGGAACAGTATGGGGAGTAGGATATAATGGATATGGAAATATAGGAGATGGAACAACAAATTCTAAAAATCAGATAACATGTATATCAACACCACATATAAAATTAGAAGAAAGAGAAGTAACACTAAAACTATCAAATCCAAACTATCAAATAAATCCAAAAACTGTATATGGATTCAACATATTATTTGAAGAAACAGAAAATGAAGGATTTACATACAAAACATCAGACGAAACAACAGCAAAAATAGATGAAGCAACAGGAAAAGTTACAGCAACAGGATTAGGAAAAGCATATATAACAGTAACAGCAAAAGGAACAGAAGAAGAAACAAGAGTAGTAATAAACGTAATAGGAGAAAACAAAAAAGTAGAAGAAAAGGTTCAAGTAGGAAGTTCACATTCACTAGCACTAAAACAAGATGGAACAATCTGGAGTTGGGGAAACAACACAAGTGCAATAAATACAACAGAACCAATACAAATAGAAAAAGGAAAATACAAAGAAACAAAAGAAATAGAAACACCAGAAGGAACAACACAAACAACAACAACAGAAAAAGAAATAGACTTAAACAACATAAAAGACATAGCTGTAGGATATAATCATAACCTAGCATTAGACAGCGAAGGTCATGTATATTCATGGGGATACAATGGCTATGGACAATTAGGAGATGATTCAACATCAACAAAAGAAATACCAACAAGAATAGAAAGCTTAGAAGAAATTGAAAAAGTATATTGCTATAAAGATGTAAGTATGGCAATAAATAAACAAGGAGAAATTTATATATGGGGATATAAATATAATAAAACTCCAACAAAAATCAATTTCTATGGAAAAGCAATAAGTCTAAATGAAAAACTAATATTAGCAGAAGATGGAAGTGTATGGAACTTATCAGATAACCCATCAAAAATAGACGGATTAAAAAATATAGTAGAAGTAACATCAGGAGAAAACCACTATGCAGCATTAGATTCAAAAGGAAAAGTATGGGTATGGGGATATAACAGATATGGACAATTATCACAAGGAAACACAACAAATGTAGGAACACCAACAACAGTAAAAACACAAGATACAGAAGGAACATCATATCAAGACCTAGAAAATATTGTAGAAATACAAGCAGGAGAAAACACTTTACAAATGTTATCAAGTACAGGAGAAATCTATATTTCAGGATATAATGGCTATGGACAATTAGGAGAAGGAGAAAGCACAAGTAATATAACAATAGCAAAAAAAGCAAAAAATATGGACCAAGTAAAAAATATAGACACAAACACAAACCATAGTATAGCATCAGACAGAAGTGGATTTGTATATACAACAGGATACAACGGAAATGGACAATTAGGAATAGGTTCAAATGTATCAACAAATGAATATACAGTAATAGGAGACACATATGTACATGTAAGTGAAAACAGAATATCAATAGAAGAAGGAAAAGACAAACAAGTAACAGCAACACTAGACAATAAGTTCAACTTAATAAATGACCTAGTAGACCAAAACAACATCACCTACGAAACACTAAATAATGAAATAGCAATAGTAGACCAAGATGGAACAATCCATGCAAATAAAATGGGAACAGTAGAAATAATAGCAACACACACAATAACACATAAATCAACAACAATATTTGTACAGGTAGTACCAGTAGGAAAAGTAACAGTACCAAAATTAGAAATAGGAGCTACACATACAGCAGCATTAAAAACAGATGGAACTGTATGGACATGGGGAAGTAACTCATATGGACAATTAGGAACAGGAGACAATATAAATAAAGCAATGCCAGCAAAAGTAATGGATATAGAAAACGCAATAGATATATCAGTAGGAAGCTATAACACAGTAGTAGTAAAAGATGATGGAACAGTATGGAGCTTTGGATATAATGGATATGGTCAATTAGGAGATGGAACATCTTCAAGTAGAAATACACCAGTTCAAGTAATAAAACAAGACGGAAAACCACTAGAAAAAATAGTAAAAATATCAGCAGGAACAAACAAAACAATAGCATTAGATGAAAATGGACATGTATGGGTTTGGGGAAATACATACAAATCAACAGCAACAAAATTATCAACGGTAAATAATGCTATAGACATCTCACCAAGCTATGTGGTAACACAAACAGGAAAAGTGTATACATTAGAAGGAGAAAAACTAGAAATAGATAATATCCTAAGAGTATCAGAAGGTACAAATCATGCACTATTCCTAACAAAAGAAGGAACAGGATATAGCATAGGAGCAAATTCAAATGGTCAATTAGGAGATGGAACAACAGTAAGCAAAAACTCACCTACAGTGATAAAAACAGAAAAAAGTAATCTAACAGACATCAAAGAACTAAAAGCAGGATCAGGAAGTTCAATGGCAATAATGAAAAATGGAGACACATATACATGGGGAAGCAACAACAACAATAAATTAGGAACAACTGCAACAAAAAACCAAATATATCCAACTAAATTAGAAAATGTAAACACATCTATTTCAGGAGATATTGGAACAGATAATGGAGGCATTATAGATACCCAAGGATTTGTATACATGTGGGGATTAGGAACATATGGAAACCTAGGAAACAGTTTATATAATACATCTGTAGAACCAGTATTAGTAGGAGCAGAAGAAGCGGGATTAGACGAATATGACATTATATTACACCTAGGAGAAACACATCAAATAACAGTAACAAACAAAACATTTAATGTATTAAAAGAAATACAAGAAACAGGAACAATAAACTACAACATTGGAAACAGCAATATAGCAAGTATTTCAAACACAGGACTTGTAACAGGACAAAAAGAAGGAAAAACTACAGCAATAGTAACAAAAGCTGATACAGGAGCAACAAGTATAGCAAATGTAACAGTATTACCAGAAGGTGTAGAAATAGAACCAATGGCATTAACATGTATGTCACACACAGTAGTATTAAAAGCAAATGGAACAGTATGGGCATATGGACTAAATTCAAGTTATGAATTAGGAAATGGAACATCAATAAGTAGTGATAGACCTATCCAAGTATCATTCCCAAGCAACATAAAAATAACACAAATAGCAGTAGGAAACACACATAACTTAGCATTAGACACAGAAGGTAATGTATGGGTATGGGGAGTAAATTCAAATAATGCATTAGGAACAAAACTAAAAACTACACCATCACGTTTAGGAATAAGTAATGTAAAGAAAATAGCAGCAAACAATGACCAAAGCATGATATTAACAAAAGACGGATATGTATATGTATGGGGACTAAACTCAAATGGGGAATTGGGAGTAGGAACATACAAAGAAGTAAAAACACCAACATTACTAAACTATGTAAATAACATATTAGACATATCAATAGGAAAAAATCACACAATGTTATTAACAACAAAAGGTAAAGTTCTAACAAGTGGTCTAAATAGTTATGGACAAACTGGAAAAACAGAAGGAAAAACAAATATCTTTACACAAATAGAAGTACCAGCAACAGTAGGAAAAATATCAGCAGGAGATAACCACAGTGTATTACTAACAACAAATGGAGAAGTATATACATTTGGATATAATGAAAATGGACAATTAGGATTAGGAACAAAAACAAATGTAACAATACCAACCAAAACAAATATGACAAACATCATGGAAATATCAGCAGGAAGAAACCACACAGTAGTATTAGGAGCAAATAGAGTATTATACTCTACAGGTTCAAACAGTAATGGACAACTAGGAATAGGAACAAAAGATGATAAATTGTTATTCACGGAAATAACAAAAGTACAAGACATGATGTCAATATCATCTGGAAATACATACAATGTAGCAATAAAATATGATGGAAATGTATATGGATGGGGAGACTACTATCATGGAACAGCATCAGTAAAAACAAAAACAAACAGCAGAGTACCAGTAAAAATAGGAAATGACTCATCATATGCAGAAGAGCCAGAAATAACTGTTAATGTAAATGGAGCAAAACAAATACAAATAACTCCAAAATACAGCTTTAATGTATTTAAAGAAGACAACGAAGAAGATAGCGATTTCCAATATGAATCACTAAATGAGGATATAGCGACAGTAGGAGAAAATGGTTTAGTAACAGGAGTAAAAGTAGGAACAACTTGGATAAAAGTAAAAGAAGTTGCAACAGGAAAAGAAAACATAGTAATAGTAAGAGTAATAGAATCAGATTCAAAATATGCTTCAAAAATAGCAGGAGGAGATGGATATGCAGCAGTATTAAAAGCAGATGGAAGTATATGGGGATTTGGATATAACTCAGATGGACAATTAGGAAATGACAAATTAGCACCAATAAATGTGCCAAGTCAAACAAACATACTAGCCACATACAAACAAATCGAAGCAGGAAAGAAATTCACAATAGCATTAAGAGAAGATGGAACAGTATGGGCATGGGGAGATAACACATATGGACAACTAGGCCAAGGGAATAGGGTATCAGCTAAAAAACCAGTACAAGTACAAAACCTAACAAATATAGTATCAGTTGCAGCAGGAGATAATCATGCAATAGCAATAGATAAATTAGGAAATGTATATACATGGGGATTAAACAGTAAGGGACAACTAGGAAATAGAACAACAGAAACAGTAAGTATACCAGAAAAAATAACAGGACTAGATAACCAAGTGGTTAAAGTAGCAGCAGGTGGAAATCTAAGTGCAATAATAGATTCAACAGGAGATGTATATGTATTTGGAGACAATAGCAAAGAACAAATCGAAGAATTTAAATATAATTATGATGAATTTGGACAAAAAATATTGCCAGCATTAAATACATATGTATCGCAACCGATAAAAGTTCAAACAGTTGAAAATGCTGTAAAAGTACAATGTTTGCAAACTGGAATAGTAGTGTTAAAAACAGATGGAAGTGTAGAAAGAACAACAAAATATGCAAAACAAGCTAATGCCCAAAAAACAACAGTAATAAACTCAGGAATGGTAGACATATCAGGTAAAAACGAAAGTGTAGTATTACTAGATAAATATGGTGCAAGCTATACATATGGGGATAATAGCAAAGGCCAAGCTGGAATAGGCGAAACAAGTGCAAGTGTAATATTACAAAAAATACGAATAGCAGAAGAAAAAACATATTTGACAGTAGGAGCAGGCTATAAAGATAATTATGTAATAGATACAGAAGGATTTGTATATGGAGCAGGAGCAAATGAATATGGTCAATTAGGAAACAGCACTTATGATGAAAGTTATGACTTTACATTAGTAGGAGACAGAAATTTTGAAATTGTACCAGATGCAAGAACTATGAAACAACCAGAACAAGAAACAGTAAAAATAGTAGCTAATATATTCAATGTATTTAACCATAATGAAAGAGCACTAACAGATTATGATTGGAAATCAAGTAATACAGATGTAGTAACAGTAGATAATGGTGTATTAGCATCTCAAGACATGGGAACAGCTACAATAACAGCTACAGATAAAGCAACAGGAGTAAAAGCAACAGCACTAAGAGTAGTACAACCATTAGATGAGCAAAGAATACAAAGTATTACTGTAAATAATAAAGAGGCAAAAGTATCAGGTGAAAACAAATATGAAGTGTCTGTAGAAAAAAATCTAGATGGAACAGGAACTTTAAAAATAACAACAAAAGATTCAGCAGATGAAATAAGTATTGATGGAGGAACAACATATGTAATAGGAGGAACATTAACACAAGATATACCATTAGACACAAATCCAACAGTACAAAAAATTAAAGTAAAAGCAAGTAATGGAAAAACAGTAGACTACATATTAACAATAAACATATTGTCAAATGATGCAAGCCTAGAAAGTCTAACAATAGACAATGTACAAGCAACATCAATAAGTTCAACAGAATACGAAATAATTGTAAAAGATACTGTAACAAAGCCAGAGGTACATGCAGTAGCAAGTGATTCAAAAGCAACAGTAAGTATAGATGCAAGTATAGAAGAAACAAAAGAAACAACAAAGACAGTTGATATGACAACTGTTATAAAGAAAACAATACCAGTTCAAGTAACATCAGAAAATGGTGACAAAGTAACATATACATTAACAATATATAAAGAAGATGCACTAACACAATTAGAAACAATAACAGTAGATGGAAAAGAAGCAACAAAAATAGGAAATACATCATATAAAGCAACAATACCAGCAGATGCAGATTATAGCACAATAATGGCTAAAACTTTATATAGTAAAGCAAGAGCAGAAATAAATGAATTGGGAGAAGAAACACAAGTTACAACAAAAGTAGTAGCAACGACCCAAGAACAAACAATAGTAAAAATCTACGTAAGAGCAGGAGAAGGAGAAAACGAAAGAGAAAAAGAATACACATTAACATTAGACAAACAAGGAACAGAGTTAATACAAGGTATATTCTCACTAACAGTAAATGGACAAGAAATAGAGCCAATAGGAAATATATATAATGCATACATAAGTGAAAATGCTGAAACAGTAGCAGTAACTGCTATCACTATTAATGATAATGACTTAGTAAAAATTGGGGAAACAGAAGCTAAAGTTCATATATCAACAGAAGAATTAGAAATAGCAGAAGAAGAAACAACATATAGAATAACTGTAACTGATCCAGAAGACAGCACAAAAACAAAAGAATATATATTGAAAATAAGAAAACCATCAGCAGACAATTCACTATTATCAGTAACAGTAGGAAACGAAGAATTTTCTAAAGTAGCAACAAGAGAAGCAGGAACAAACAACTTTAAAGTAAATATCTCAGACAAATATAGTGAAGTAGATGTAATAGGAACAGTAGGTTATGACCAAGCAAAAGTAAGTGTAAATGGAGAAAAATACGAAACTAAGATATCCACAAGATTGGTAGAAATTGGGAAAAATGAACCAACAAAAGTAGAAATTTTAGTAAAAGCACTAAATGGAGAAGTAGCAACATACACACTAGAAATTTACACAGAAAATAGTAATACAAATTTAAAGAAAGTAACTGTAGATGGAAAAGAAGCAACAATAAGTAGTGTATCAGAAGACACATATGAATATACTTTAGACAAAAAAGCAGGCAAAATAACAATAGGAGCAATAGCAGAAGAACTAACAACAAAAGTAGGAATAAACACAAATGAACAAGAATTAGGAGCAACCTACAGAGAAATAAAAATGGAAGGAAGAACATTAACAGTAAATATACCAGTAACAGCAGAAGATGGAACAACAAGAGTATATAAACTAATAATACATGCGCTTCCAGACAATGTAAATTTATTAAGTGTAAAAGTCAATGGAAAAGCAGCAAATGCAGTACCTGTAAACAAATATGAAACACGAGTAAACAAAAATGACACATTATTTGAACTATATGTAATACCAGAAGACGAAAAAGCAAAAGTCCAAATAGAAAACAATATAGAAGTTACAGGAACAGCCAGTGCAACAATAGCAAAAGACACAGAAGAAGTACAAGTAAAAATAAAAGTAACAGCACAAGACGGAACAACACAAGAATACACACTAATAGTTACAAATCAATCAGATGATTGCAAATTAGCAATTTTAAAAGTAGATGGAGAAACACTTGAAACAGATGCAGATGGAAAATATCATATAACAAAGAAATACTTAACATCATCTGTAAATATAGACGCAATAGCAAATAATAGTTATGCAACAGTAAGTATAAATGGAACAACACCAACACAAGAAGAACAAAAAGCAAGTGTTACAACATCAGACTTAGAAAACACAATCACAATAACAATAAAAGCAGAAGATGGAACAAGTAAAGATTACACATTAATAGTAGACAAACTACCAAATGAAACTGGAGCAACAATAACAATCAACTATGAAGAAAATGGAGAAACAAAAGAAAAAGTAATAGAATTAGACAGGAATAACAAAGGAACAATAAGAATAGGAAATCAAGAAAGTGTAAATCTAAAAGTAGTTGCAAAAGACGAATTAGCCCAAATCTCAATAGATGGAAGTATAGCAGAACCAAAAGAATCAACAAAAGAAATAATAACAACAGAAGAAACAACAAGTGTACCAGTACAAGTAACAGGACAAGATGGAACAATAGGAAACTATGAAATAACAATAATAAGAGCATCAAATAATGCAGAACTAAAATCAATAGATGTAAAAGGAATAGAAAATGGGGATATTCTAAAAACATCTGACAACACATATCTAGTAAAAGTACCAGACACAATGGAAAATGTTGATATAACAGCAATAGCAGAAAGCAGCTATGCAACCGTAAAAATAGCAGATGGAGACTATTCAGAAAACAACACACAAAATGCAACAATAACAATGGATGAAGGAACAAAAGAAATAACAATAACTATAAAAGCAGAAAACGGAGAAACAAAAGAATATAAAGTAACAATACAAAAAGTAACAGACTTAGGATTAGAAAGTGTAAAAATAGATGACAATGAATGTACAATAAAAAACGGAAGTTACGAAATATTTATAGATAGAAATGTAACACAATCAGCACTAAAAGTAAAACCAAAAAATCCAAAAGCATTAATATCAATAAAACAAGGAGTAGAAGGAACTTATGGAGAAGAAAAAACAGCAGAAGAACACATAGAACAAATACAAATAACAGGAGAAGAAACAACAGTAATAATCCAAGCAAAAGATCCAAATGACCCAACAAGAATAAAAGAATATTCTGTAACAATCAAATACAAATCAAATAATGCAGACTTAGAACTAATCCAAGTTGATGGAAAAGACGCAATAGAAACAGAAGAAGGATATTATGCAGTAACAACAGAAACCGCAACAACAGCAAGAATATATGTAAAAGCAACAAACGAATATGCCAAAGTAACAATAGGAGACAATGAAGCTGAACAAGGAGCAAGCAGAAGAACAATAACACTAAGTCAAGAAAAGAAAACAATAATACAAATAACAATAAAATCACAAGACGAAAGTGTAACAAAAACATTCAATGTAATAATAGAAAGAAAATCAGATGACACAAGTTGTAACATAAACATAAACAACGAAACAGCAGACGAAATAGACACGACAACAAATACTTACACAAAATACATTGAAAGAAATGATACACAAGCAACAATCCAAGTAACAGCAAACAATGACGAAGCAACAATAGAAATGGCAGGAAATACACAAACAAAAACAATAACAACAACTGTAGACATAGCAAGTGAAATAACAGAAATAACAGCCACTGTAACAGCTGAAAATGGGGAAACAGCTGAATACCATATCAGAATTGTAAAAAAATCAACAGACACAAGCATAAAAACAGTAAAAGTAGATAACAAAGTAATATCAGAAGTAGACGGAAAATATGTAGCAACAGTATATGATAAGGGAAAAGACACACAACAAGCACTAATAGAAGTAACAGCAAATGAATCACACGCAAAAATACAAATCGGAGATGGAACAGAATGGCAACAAACTCCAGCAACATCAACTGAAATATTTAAAGACGGAAATAGAAAAATAACATTAAATATTAATGTACAAGCACAAGATGAACAAACAGAAAGTATAACAAAAGAATTAGAAATAAACTTGATATCAGATGATGTAAGTATAAAAGTTGTAAAAAACGGTGAAAATGTTGTGACAAACTATAATGCCGAAACACACACATATAAAGAATATCTATCAAGAGATATAGAACAAGTGAGTCTATCAATAGAAGCAAATAATATGTATACAACAATAACATCAGGAGAGACAACAGGAACACCAATCATATCAATAAACAACATATCTGTAAAAGACCAAGAGGAAGTATATATAACATTTGCAGCAATTGCAGAATCAGGAAGAACGCAAGAATATACAATACAATTATTAAGAAAATCAAGTAATGCAGATGCAGAACATATCTACGTAGATGGACAGGAAATCACAGATAGATTTGCAGATAAAGACTCAGTACCAACATGCATAGTATCAATTGGAAAAACAAAAGATTCAAGTACAATAAGAGTTGTTCCAGAAAATGAATTTGCAAGTATAAAAATAGGGGATACAGAAGAAACAATAGGAGAAACGTCACAAAGAATACCACTAGATTTATCAAATGGAACAATAACAGTACCATTAGTAATAACATCACAAGATGGAACAGTGACAAAAACATATAATATAATGTTTGTACGTTTATCAAATGATACAAAAATACAATGGTTAGAAGTAAATAATAAGCACATAATTGAAGATGAAAGTGGAAACTATGAAGTAACTGTAAAATCATCAGAAGAAATAGCAAAAGTAAAAATAGTATTATCAAATATTTTAGCAAAAGTAACAATGGGAGGAGAAGAAAAACAAGGACAATTAGAAGAAAACGTAATCCTACCAAATGGAGACATAGTAAAAACAATAACAGTAACAGCAATAGACGGAACTATAAGAACTAGTACATTAACAATCCATAAAGCACAACCTAATTTAGGATTAGAAAAAGTATATTTAGATGGAAGATTAGCGACTAAGGTAGATGATAAGACATTTGAAATTGGTGTTGAGAAAGGAACAACACAGGCTCAAATAAAAGCAATAGCAAGTAATCCAGATGAATATGTAAGCATAAAAGGAAACACAGGTGTCCAAGGAGAAAATATATATACAAATTGCTCACTAGCAGACAAAGAAATACCAATAAAAGTAACCGCAATGTTTGATGGAGAAATAGACCAAGAAAAAGATTATGTTTTAAAAATAAAAGAAATAGAAGAACCAGATATATTGGAAGATTTGAAAGTGAAAATTAAAGTAGACGATGAAGAAGTTACTCAAGGAGAAGATGGAATGTATTTAGTAGAAGTAGATAATAGCCAAGATAACAGCTCATTATGGGCAGAAGTAACAACAGAAACATCACAAGTAAAAATAAAAGATACAAATGGAGAGACATCATATGATTCACCATCAAATCAGAAAAATATAAGTTTAAAAGAAAACATAACAGATGTTACTGTAACAGTAAAAAATGGAGCAGGGGAAGAAAAAGAATACATAGTAAGAATACAAAAGAGACAACCTGCAATAACTGGAAAAGTAATAACACAAGCATCAGATCAAGCAAATCAAACAGCAACAATAAAGGTATATAAAACATCAGACACGAGAAACGAAAATGATGCAGATAATCCAAGAGAGTTAATTAAAGAAATTGAGATAAAACTAGATGGAAGTTATACTTTAGACTTAAAACCAGATGAATATGACATAGTAGTAACAAAAACATCATACTTAGAATATAGATTGACAAATGTATTAGTAAAAGATGGAGAAACGATTGCTATAAATGATATCTATATCTATGCAGGAGATCTAGACGAAAATGGAGAAATAGAAATAGAAGATTTAACAAACATTATAGAAAACTATGGAGAAATAACACAAGATAACAAAGATGAAAAAGGAAAATATGACTTAAATGAAGATGGCATAGTAAACAAACTAGACAGAAACATCTTAAAAGAAAATTATGGAAAAACAAAAACAACAGAACAATGGGTAGATCCAAATCCATCGACAACAGCAAATTCAATAGTAACACACTCAACAGAATCAACATTAAGCTCAGAAGTTAAGTCTAAGGCAGTAGTAGAAGAAAATAAGGGTACAACAGGACAATCACAAATCTTTGTAAAACCATTAAAAGGACAATATACAATAACATCTGCATATGGAACAAGAACACATCCAACAACAGGAGAAGTAAAAAAACACACAGGAATAGATATAGCAGGAACACATCATGCAGAAGTATTGTCAATAGCAGATGGAGAAGTAACTTATGCAGGAGTACAAAAAGGATTTGGTAATAGTGTAGAAATTAAACATGTTGTGAATGGGGAAACAATATATAGTTTCTATGCACACTTATCAAAAATAGATGTACAAAAAGGTCAAAAGGTAAAACAAGGAGAAACAATAGGATTAGAAGGAGGAGACCCTAAGACAGATCAGAATGTAGGAAATTCAACAGGACATCATCTACACTTTGAGATAAGAAAAGCAAGTGGATATGGAAATGACATAGATCCAACAAAATACATATAGATGTTTTTGGAAACTGATAAAAAATATCCGAAGCAATTATTCAAGGACAGAGCAAAAATATGCTCTGTCCTTATATTAATTTGATAGATATGAAGTGAATCAAAAAAGAATAAAATTAATTCTATCAAAAATATTTTTATCAGTAAATTAAATTTTATACAAACCATAAATTAAATTATTCTTGAAAAGTATTGCAAAATATAGTAAAATAGATAATATTAATTATAAATATTACCTATTTTTGTGGAGAAGAAAAAGTATGAAGAATAAAGTATTAAAAACAATAAAAAAATACAATTTAATAGAAAATGGAGATAAACTAGTTTTAGGAGTATCTGGAGGACCAGATTCTATAGCTATGCTTAATATTTTAAATGATTTAAGAATAGAAAAAGATATAGAATTAGATTTTAATATAGTAGTTGCACATATAAATCATATGATTAGAGATGAAGCAATTGAAGATGAAAATTTTGTTAAAAAATTTTGTGAAGAAAAAGGCATTGAATTTTATTCAAAAAGTATAGATGTAAAAAAACTTGCTAATACTAATAAAATAAGTACAGAAGAAGCTGGAAGAAATGCAAGATATGATTTTTTTGATGAAATCCTAGATTATACTAATTCAAATAAAATAGCTATTGCTCATAATAAAAATGATAAAGCTGAAACAATAATCATGAATTTTATGAGAGGTAGTGGAATTACAGGATTAAAGGGTATAGAACCAAAAAGAAAAAAATATATAAGACCATTAATTGAGTGTGAACGTACAGAGATTGAAAATTATTGTAAAGAAAAAAATTTAGATCCTAGAATTGATAAAACAAATTTTGAAAATGAATATACAAGAAATAAAATCAGGAATATATTAATTCCGTATATAAAAAAGGAGTTTAATCCTAATATAATAAATACATTAAATAGACTATCTGAATTAGTAGGGGAAGAAGAGGAATATATTGAAAAACAAGTAGAAAGAAATTTTGAAGATTTAAAATTAGCAGAAAGTAAGGAAGAAATTGTTTTAGATTTAAAAAAATTTAATAAATTAGAAAAAGTAATAAAATCTAGGCTTGTGTTATATACTATAATGAGTATTTTTGGTACTACAAAGGGAATTGAAAAAGTACATGTGGATGATATTATAAAACTTTGTGATAATAATATTGGAAACAAATATTTAACTCCAAATAAAAATATAAAAGTATTAGTAAAAGATCATAAAATTTATTTTTTAGACCAAAGATAAGTAGCCGTAACAAAACTTATGCAGGTAGCTTGGTTGTAATAAAAAAGTCATAAAAAAATAGTTTACAAACCTAATTTTATGTGTTATAAAAAACAAAGGAATTAACCTGAATGGAAAAATTCTTGTTTATAGTAGATTAGAAAGGTATTCAATAGGACAAAGGAGGAATAATTTTGAAAAACGGAATTAAAACATTAGCAATGTGGCTAATTATAGGAATTATATTTATAGTGGTATTATCATCTATTGTAGAAAATAGTGATTCAAAATTGAAATATTCAGATTTAATTGCAGATATTAATAGTGGTAAAGTTGAGTCAATTCAAGTTGAATCAGATGGAAAAAAAGCCATTGTGCAATTAAAAGATGAGAAAATCAGAAAAGAAGTTAATATACCAGACATGCAGAGCTTTATGGCATATACAGAGGACTTTTTAAAAGAAGGAGCATTTACTTTAGAGGAAAAATCAGAATCAATATTTATTACAATACTTAGCTTATTAACACCATTTGGATTGTTAATTATATTTTTTATTTTCTGGTTCTTCATGATGGGTGGAGCAAACAACGGAAATCCAGGAAGTAAAACAATGTCTTTTGGAAAAAATAGAGCAAGAATGATGACACCAGCAGAAAAAAATAAAATTACATTTGAAGATGTAGCAGGTGTTGATGAAGAAAAAGAAGAATTAGAAGAAATTGTACAATTTTTGAAAAATCCAAAGAAATTTACAGACATGGGAGCAAGGATTCCAAAAGGAGTATTACTTGTTGGTCAACCAGGAACAGGTAAAACATTGCTTGCAAAAGCAGTAGCAGGAGAAGCAGGAGTTCCATTCTTTATTATAAGTGGTTCTGATTTTGTAGAGATGTTTGTTGGTGTTGGTGCTTCAAGAGTAAGAGATTTATTTGATCAAGCTAAGAAAAATGCACCATGTATAATATTTATTGATGAAATAGATGCTGTTGGACGTCAAAGAGGAGCTGGACTTGGTGGAGGTCATGACGAAAGAGAGCAAACATTGAATCAATTATTAGTTGAAATGGATGGATTTACAGAAAATGAAGGTGTTATTGTATTAGCAGCAACAAATAGACCAGATGTATTAGATAAAGCGCTTCTAAGAGCAGGAAGATTTGACAGACAAATTGTAGTAGGATTACCAGATGTAAAAGCAAGAGAACAGATATTAGAAGTACATTCAAGAAGAAAAAGATTATCAGATGATGTTGATTTAAAAGTTATTGCAAAAAATACTTCAGGATTTGCTGGAGCAGATTTAGAAAATGTATTAAACGAAGCAGCATTATTGGCAGCAAGAAGAAATTTAAATGAAATAGGAATGAAAGAAATTGAAGATGCTATGGTAAAAGTTACTATGGGACCTGAAAAGAAGACAAAAGTAAGAAGTGAAAAAGAAAATAGACTTGTTGCTTACCATGAAGCTGGTCATGCAGTTGTAAGTCATTATCTAGAGACACAAGACCCAGTACATCAAATATCAATTGTACCAAGAGGTATGGCTGGAGGATATACAATGTATCGTCCAACAGAAGATAAATCATTTATGTCAAAAACAGAAATGGAAGAAAATATTGTTTCACTACTTGGTGGTAGAGTTGCAGAAGCATTAATTTTAAATGATATTTCAACAGGAGCAAGTAATGATATTGAGAGAGCAACAGGAATTGCTAGAAGTATGGTAACAAAATATGGAATGAGTGATAGAATAGGAGCTTTAATGCTAGGTTCTAATCAAGAACAAGTATTTTTAGGTAGAGATATTGCTCAAGGTAGAGAGTATTCAGAAGAAACAGCAGCTATTATAGATGAGGAAACAAAAAGAATAGTAGATACAGGATATAATAGAGCAAAACAAATATTATCTGATAATATAGATAAGTTGCATCAAGTTGCTGGTATTCTTTTAGAAAAAGAAAAAATCGAAGCAGATGAATTTGAAGCGATTTTTGGAAAAGAATAATTGTAAAGAATTTGTATAATACAAAAAATAAAAAATGAAAGTAGCAATTTTATATTGCTATTTTCATTTTTTTAGTATAAAATATGAATAATAATAAAGGAAAGGTACATTAAATAGGTAAGCTAATGAAAAATTATTATGAAATATTAGAAGTAAATCCTAGGGCATCAGAAGAAGTAATAAAAAAAGCTCATCAAGTATTAATAAAAAAGTATCATCCAGATTTATATGTAGGAGTAGAAAGAGAAAAGGCAGAAGAAAAGATAAGAAATATAAATGAAGCATATAAAATACTTTCTGATGACTTTTTAAGAGAACAATATGATAAAGAATTGCAAAAAGAGGAAGATATATATAATCAAAGGGTTTATAAACAAAAAGAAAAAAATACAAATTATAAAGCTGATACTAAAAAGAAAAATAGAAAAGAAGATTATGCTCAAGAACAAATGCCCACACATAATGTAGGAACTTTTATGAGTTTAGTTGATTTAGTTTCAGTTACTTTTAAGAATATGCCTAAAAGAGAAAAGAGAAAATTACAAAAAGAGGATTTTATTGCAGGTGGATTAACTATACTAATTGTAGGAATATTAATTGTTGTATTATGGTTTATTCCAGCAACAAATGGTTTTGTGAAAAGTTTATTACCTTTCTTAAACTAGTTATTAGAAAGAAGATGATATAATATGCATTATGCTGATATAAAGAAAGCTGATATTGCAAATGGCTTAGGTGTTAGAGTTTCAGTTTTTGTAAGTGGATGTACACATCATTGTAAAAATTGTTTTAATAGTGAAGCATGGGATTTTAATTATGGAAATGAATTTACAGAAAATGAAATTAATAGAGTTATAAAAGAATTAGATCATTCTTATGTTTCAGGTTTATCAGTATTAGGAGGAGAACCACTAGAACATGTAAATCAACAAGGATTATTACCACTTTTAAAGAGAGTAAAAGAAAAATTTCCAGACAAAAACATTTGGTGTTATTCAGGTTATACCTTTGAAACAGATATTATGGGAAAAATGTATAATAATTGGAAAGAAACACCAGAAATTCTATCATATATAGATGTTTTAGTAGATGGAAAATTCGAAGAAGACAAAAAGGATATAAAGTTAAGGTTCAGAGGATCTAGTAATCAAAGGATTATAGATGTTAAGAAATCATTAAAAGAGAATAAAGCTGTATTATTTGAATTTTAACTATTGACAAGTTATGCCAATTTAGGTTATAATGGATATCGTTATAAGGGTTATCCCACATACAGTTTCGTATGGGCCGGAAGGAGGGGAATATAAATGTCAGAGATAAAAGTTAATAATGGTAATATAGAAGATGCTTTAAAAAGATTTAAAAGACAATGTGCAAGAAATGGAGTTTTACAAGAAGTTCGTAAAAGAGAGCATTATGAAAAACCTAGTGTAAGGAGAAAGAAAAAATCAGAAGCAGCTAGAAAAAGAAAATTTAATTAGAAAATTAGGGATTGGAAGTATAATGGGGTATTATAAATATACACTTTTTAACTTCCAATTTTTGTTTTAAAAAATATATTATTATTTAAAAGAATTATAAATTTAAAAAATGTGTATAATAAAATAAAGAAGGAGGAATTTAGATGAAATATAAAGAAAATGAATTAAAGCAGGGAATTAAAATTCATACTATAAATACTAATAAATTTAAAACAAATTTGTTAGCAGTTTTTTTAACAACAGAATTAAATAGGAAAACAGTTACAAAAAATGCATTAATCTCAATGCTTTTAAGAAGAGGTAGTAAAAATATGCCAACTCAAGAAGAAATTAGCAAGCAAATGGAAGAAATGTATGGAGCAAGCTTTGATTGCGGATTGGATAAAACAGGAGATAATCAAGTTTTAAAATTTTATATAGAAGTAATTAATGATGATTTTTTACCACAAAATAATGATGAAATGTTAAAAAAAGCTATACAAAAATTACTTGAAATTGTATTTGATCCTTATACAGAAGGTGAAGGATTTAAGAAGGAATATATAGAACAAGAAAAAGAAAATTTAAAACAAAAAATAGTTGGAAAAATAGATAATAAAGCCAGATATGCAATTGACAGATGTATTGAAGAAATGTATGGAGAAAAAGCATTTGGGTTATATAAATTTGGATATGTAGAGGACTTAAATAATATAGATGAAAAAGAACTATACTTATATTATAAAAACTTAATTAATTCTTGTAAAATAGACATATTTGTGTCAGGAAATATAAAAGAAAATACAGATACATTGATAGAAAATAATGAAAATATAAAAAAATTAGAAGGAAGAAAGCCAAATTATAATATTCCTAAAATAGATAACAATGAAATTAAAGAAAAAGAAAATATTGTTACAGAATCTATGGAAGTAACACAAGGAAAACTTATATTAGGATTAGATGTTAACATCGATAATGAAGAATTAAAATATGATACAGTTATATATAACAGTATATTAGGAGGAACAGCAAATTCTAAAATGTTTCAAAATGTAAGAGAAAAGGCACATTTAGCTTATGTGGCGAGTTCAAGCTATTTGCGTCATAAAAACATTATATTTGTAAATTGTGGAATTGAAATTTCAAATTATCAAAAAGCATTAGATTTAATAAAACAACAAATTGAAGATATGAAACAAGGTAATTTTACAGAAGAAGATATTGCAAATGCTAAGAAAGGAATTCTAGCAACTATTAAGACGATAGATGATGAACAAGATACTCAAATTAGTTATTATTTTGGTCAAGAATTAACAAACACAAGAGTTCCTACAGAAGAATATATTAAAAAAATTGAGAGAATCCAAAAAGAAGATGTTATAAATATAGCAAGAAAAGTAAGTATTAATACAATATATTTCTTAAAGGATTAGATTATAATGAGTCAATAAATAGAAAGGAGATAAAGATGCAAGTAATTGAAAATTTAAAGGTTAAGGAAAAACTTTATATAGAAAAATTAGAAAATGGATTGACTGTTATGGTTATTCCTAAACCAGGAATTCAAAAAAAATATATGATTTGGGGAACTAATTATGGTTCGAATGATAGTGAATTTATTGTTCCAGGAGAAGAGGAAAAAACTAAAGTGCCAAATGGAGTAGCACATTTTTTAGAACATAAATTATTTGAACAAGAAAATGGAACAAATAGTTTAGATGTATTAACTGCATTAGGAGTAAATGCAAATGCTTATACAACTAACGATCATACTGCCTATTTGTTTGAAAGTACGGATAATTTTTATCCTGCAATGGATGAATTAATGGATTATGTGCAGCATCCATATTTTACAGATGAAAATGTTGAGAAAGAACAGGGAATTATTGGACAAGAGATTATGATGTATGATGATTATCCAGATTGGAGAGTATATTTAAATGCGATGCAAGCAATGTATCATAATAATCCAATAAAAATAGATATTACAGGAACGATAGAAACAATTGGAAAAATAAACAAGGAAATTTTATATAAATGTTATAAAACTTTTTATAATCCATCTAATATGGTTTTAGTTATATCAGGTGATTTTGAACCAGAGAAAATAATAGGTGAAGTAAAAAAACGTCTTATAGAGAATCAGAATCAAGGAGAAATTAAAAGAATTTATCCAGAGGAACCAGAGACAATAGTCCAAGAGCTTATTGAACAAAGATTAGAAGTAAGCCAACCGCTTTATACAATAGGAATTAAAGACATGATTAATAAAAAATCTATGGAAAATTCAAAAGAAATAGTAAAAAAACATATTTCTATAGAAATTTTGTTAAACCTTTTAATTGGAAGAAGTTCAGAATTATACAAAGAATTATATAATAAAGGGATAATACATGGACAGCCAAGTTTAGATTATGAATTTGGAAAAACCTATGCACATGTTTTGATAACAGGTCAATCGAAGGAACCAGAAACTTTATATAATGAATTTAAAGAAAAAGTAAAAGAAATGAAGAAAAAAGGAATAGCTAAGGGAGATTTTCAACGAATAAAGAAAATGATTTATGGAGGATATGTAAAAGAATACAATGATGTACAGGACATAGCAAGAATGTTCTTAGCAGACTATTTTAAAGGAATTAATTCTTTTGATTATATAGAGGAAATAGAAGGGATAAATGTAGAATATTTAAATCAAGTGTTAAATGATGTATTTAAAGAGGAAAAAATGGTACTTTCTATTGTAAAAAGTTAAAAAACAACAAAAATTTAAGTTTGTGAAAAATGTAATAAAAACGGTGTTGGTTAAGAAAATAAAACAATACCGTTTTTTAATAAAATATCGTGTCGAAAAAAGAAATAAAATGTCATACGAAAGTTCCCAGAATGCCTTGAAAATACTTGACTTGAGAAAAATAATGTGTTAATTTATAGATATACGAAAGATAATCAAATAAAAAGGAGAGATTAGTATGTTAAATGATGAAATTTGTAAATTGAGGGATAAATTAAATAAGAGTATTGAACAAGGCGATGATTATAATATTACATATAAATTAAGCATAGAATTAGATGAATTGATAGCAAAATACTATGATGAATTAAAAAATGCTAAAAAAAAACTAATATGGACAACTACGTAGAAAAATAGTCTCTTAAATGAATTAAGAGGCTATTTTTGTTATCTAGTTGTAAGTTTGGTAAGAAATAATTATGATGTTGATGCTCTGGCTCCAACTATAATA
>ULPD01011372.1_pt1 | contig 23759 bp, 13 predicted proteins | sample 1953161 | NCBI WGS metagenome assembly ULPD01 (sample SAMEA4835619, study PRJEB28245) | human gut metagenome | biome: gut microbiome; material: fecal sample | place: Denmark | collected 2008
CGCCGGACTTAACGCCGACGGCGACACAGAGATTCTTGGCAGCGACTGCGTAAACATCTCCTACCCGACCTTCTATCAGGATCTCGCCGGGTTGAGGTAGTATCCCACCCGGACGCTGGAATGAGTGAATCAACACTTCTGATAGGGAATTACAAATAAATCCTGCTGCCCGGCTATGTAAAAAGACAAGCATGTTTTCTATTCGGTTCGCACATTTATTAGTCAGCAGTCGCCCAAACTCACCCTTACGGGCTCAAACATGGGCTTGGTGCTGACAATTCGTGCAAACCTCATAACGAAAACTTCGCTTACGTCTTTTGTACATAGCCGGGCAGCAGGATTTTTAATGTAATTCCCTTATATAATATCTCGATATAACTCATCCCAGCGTCCGAGCTTTTCAAAGCAATGAGGAAAAAGGCTCCGCCACATAAAATAGATTTTCTGCTTTGATGCCGATTTCACTAACATCTATATTATAAATAAACGACAATACCAGTGGTAATAGAAGATGTTCGTGTAATTTTCGTCATGAGGTTTGCACTAGCTGTCAGCACCAAGCCCTTGTCTGAACCCGTAAGGGTGAGTTTGGGCGACTGCTGACAAATCAGCGTGCGAACCGAATAGAAAATGAAACGAATCTTGCTATACCACTGGTATTGTCATTTATTTATATCAAGATCCTGAAAACCGGCATCAAAGCATATTTCCATAAAATATACGGCGGAGTCTTTGTCCTACAGAATCAACATAGCATCGCCGAAGGAGAAGAAACGATAGCGTTCTTCCACGGCTACCTTATAGGCTTCGAGAATCTTCTCGCGGCTGTAAAGGGCTGATACCAACATCAGCAACGTGGATTCCGGCAGATGGAAGTTCGTGATCAGTCCATCAATGGCTTTGAACTTATAACCCGGATAGATGAAGATATCTGTCCAACCGCTACAAGCCCGAAGCATACCGTTCTCATCAGCTACTGTTTCCAATGTTCTCGTACTGGTCGTTCCGACTGCAATGATTCGACCGCCATTTTTCTTTGTTTCATTGATCGTCTCTGCTGCTTTCTCATCGATCACATAGAATTCCGAATGCATATGATGATCCAGAATGTTGTCCTCTTTTACCGGACGGAATGTTCCAAGTCCGACATGAAGCGTTACATGTGCGATCTTGATGCCTTTTGCCTTGATCTCCTCTAAAAGCTCCTTTGTAAAATGAAGTCCGGCTGTTGGCGCTGCAGCAGAACCTTCATGCTCTGCATAGACAGTCTGATAACGGTTCTTGTCTTCCAATTTATGTGTGATATATGGTGGGAGTGGCATTTGTCCGAGTTCATCTAAGATCTCCTCAAAGATTCCCTCGTATTCAAAACGAACAATACGATTTCCCTCTTCCACGATATCGATAACTTCACCAACCAGTTTGCCGCCACCAAAGATAATCCTTGCACCGACTCTGGCTTTCTTTCCCGGTTTTACAAGCGTCTCCCAGGTACAGTCATCCAGACGCTTCAATAACAGCACCTCGATAGCCGCTCCGGTTCCTTCTTTCTCACCGATCAGTCTGGCAGGAATAACCTTTGTATCATTAATAACCAGACAGTCGCCCTCTTTCAGATATGATATTACATCATAAAAATGTTTATGTTCAATGGTTTCTTCTGCTCTGTTCAAAACCATTAATCTCGAATTATCACGCTTTAAGAGTGGGTCCTGTGCGATCAACTCCTGAGGCAGATCATAGTAAAAATCTGATAACTGCATTTTCTTATCCTCCTTAAAACTCAACTATGATAATGCCACGTTTTATGTCTAAATGCAAGGAAGAAAAACAAAGAATAAAGCAGGTAACAGATAACAAAACAAATGCCAGATACAAATAAACAAATTTTATCTGTACCTGACACCCTTTTTCATAAGCTTCAACTTTTGTTCTACCGTTATTGTCTGTGACAATAGCGTTCCCCCTCGATCAGTGAAGCGACCGTTTCTGCATCCATGCCTTTAAATTCGTCTACTACTCTTATCAGTATATGCGCCAGCATGATCTTCTGTCCAAGCAGCCGTTTGGCACTGGCATCATACTGTGCTTTCTGGTAGGTAGCATCGACGGCAAACACCACTTCATTATCCATGATCTGTCTTCTTTCCTGACAGAACAGGATAAACGACCTTCTCTATGTGGTTATTTTTTTTATCCTCGGTCTGGTCACCATCCGTATCATCTGTCTGATCACTGTCCGTTTCACCGGTCTGATTCCTATCTGCATCCTCTGTCTGACTATCAACCGGTCCAACTTCATATACCATGCAAAACAAATTGTCGCCTAATTCCGTTACTGTATATTCATCATCCACCTTTGACGGAATCGTAAGGATATTCTGCGAATCCACTTCTGTAACAGACAACTTTGTTTTATCCACTTTCGTAAGGGCTACGGTCTTTTTCTCCGCATCCAGGATTTTATATGTATAACAGCCATCTGCTGTTATATATTCCTGCTCCGTTGTATCTTCCGTCTCTGCACAGACCTTCGTCACAGATCCCATACCACTGACAAAGCCTGCTCCGGACTGCCCTGCTGCCACGACCAAAGCCATAGCTACCGCCATCATTCGTAACCTTCTTTTTCCCATCTTCTCTCCTTCTTCTCCCTGTAACAAAAAAATATCTGACTGTCTGATATAACAAACCGGAGAATACTTGTATAACAAATATTCTCCGGTTCATAATACCAGAATTATTCCAACCTGTAAATTAGGCTCTGAGTTCGATGCCCAGCTTTCCTAATTCTTTTACAAGCTTCTCAATGATCTTATCGACTTCTCCGGCCTCTAAGGTTCTGTCTTTTGCACGGAAAGTCATCGTGTAAGCAACAGACTTCTTACCGGCTGCGATCTGCTCGCCTTCATATACATCAAAGAGCTTATAGCTTTCAAGCAGCTTGCCGCCACACTTCTTGATCAGTTCTTCTACCTGACCGACAAAGATGCTCTTGTCCATAACCATACTTAAGTCTCTGGTACTTCCAGGGAACTTTGCGATGCCTTCATACTTGATATCGAAGGATGACAGTGCTACGACATTTGGCATATCGAGAACTGCTACATATATCTCACCCTTTAAGTTATAGTTATCGCATGCTTCCGGATGAAGCTGACCGAGATAACCAACAACGGTATCGTCCTTTACGATATTTGCCTGACGGCCCGGATGTAAGAATGGATGCTCTGTTGTAGGAACATAGGTACAGATATTCTTCATACCAAGGTTATCAAATAACTCCTCGATCACACCCTTTAAGTTGAAGAAATCACCCTCGCCGTACATACCGATCGTGAGCTTCATACGTTCTTCCGGAAGCTCTGTCAGTGGGAGCTGCTTTGGGAGATATACATTTCCGAATTCATACAGACGTGCAACCTTATTCTTACGATTGAAGTTTGTTGCAAGAGAAGTCAGCATACCGTTTAAGGATACCGTTCTCATGATACTAAAATCCTCACCCAGCGGATTTGCGATCGTAATCGCCTTTCTGTAAATGGAATCAGCAGGAAGCAGTAATTTGTCAAATACCTTCGGGCTTTCAAATGAATAGCACATACCACCGGAGAATCCGTTTCCTTCCAAAATGTTTCTTGCAATGTCATAGATTCTATGGCTGTATGGCTTCTTACCTACGGTAGCTTCACCCTTTGGAAGTGACATCGGAATCTTATCATATCCATAGAAACGGGCAACTTCTTCTGCCAGATCTGCCATACAGTTTAAATCCTGACGGAAGGTTGGAACAGTAAGTGTCTTTGCTGCTTCATCATATGTTAATTCCAGCTTATCAAATATATCAAGCATGGTCTTTTCATCAATATCGGTACCAAGAAGCTTGTTGATCTTTTCAGGCTCAAACGGAAGCACCTTAGGCTGTACAGGATCCGGATATACATCAACCATACCGCCAACAACTTCACCTGCACCCATTTCTTCGATCAGCTGGCATGCACGGTTGATTGCTTCTTCTGCAAGATTTGGATCAAGTCCCTTTGTAAACTTGAATGCAGCATCTGTTGCAAGTCCGAGTCTTCTGGATGACAGACGGATATTGGTTCCATCGAAACAGGCTGCTTCAAATAATAAGGTCTGGATATCATCCGTTACCATGGAGTTCTCACCACCCATGATACCTGCGATACCAACTTCTTTTTCTCCGTCACAGATCATCAGAACATCCTTATCCAGCTTTCTTTCCTGACCATCAAGCGTCACAAATGTATCGCCATCCTTTGCGCGTCTGACAACGATCTTATTTCCTGCAATTGTGGACAGATCATACGCATGCATTGGTTGTCCATATTCTTCCATTACATAGTTTGTGATATCAACCAGATTGTTGATCGAACGGATTCCCTGTGAAGCAAGTCTCTCTCTCATCCATTTGGGTGATGGACCGATCTTTAAGTTCTTTACAACTCTTGCGCAGTAACGCTTACACAGATCTGTGTCCTGAACTTCTACAGATACATAGTTATTTACATCTTCATCATTTCCTGTTTTCTTGATCACCGGTGGGTAGAATGGCTTGTCAAATGTAACGGCAGCCTCTCTTGCCATACCGATCATGGAAAAGCAGTCTACACGATTTGATGTGATCTCATATTCTACAACAACATCATCCAGTCCCAGTGCCTTTACCGCATCATCACCCGGCTTTACATCTGCTTCCGCAGGGAATACATAGACACCGTTTTCCGGTGCTTCCGGATACAGCTCTCTGGATGATCCAAGCTCCTCAATCGCACACATCATACCATAAGATGGCACGCCACGAAGTTTTCCCTTCTTGATCTTGATTCCATCAGCAGGAAGCTCTCCGCCATCGTGTCCGCCTGCTACTTTACCGCCGTCAAGTACGGTAGGAACCAGATCTCCTTCTTTTACATTTGGTGCTCCGGTTACGATCTGAAGCAGCTCATCTGCTCCGATATCGACCTGACATACAACCAGCTTGTCAGCATCCGGGTGCTTTTCTATCTTAACGATCTTACCAACTACGATCTTTTCAAGATTCTTGTCTTTCTTCTCAAAACCTTCTACATGTGAACCGGAAAGTGTCATTGCATCGACAAATTCCTGTGCCTCTACGTCAAGATCAGGCACATATACTTTTATCCATGAAAGTGGTGTATTCATTTTTCTATCTCCTTTTCCTGTTTTTTAGAACTGCTGTAAGAAACGTACATCGTTTTCGTAAAGAAGACGCATATCGTCGATTTCGTATTTTAACAGTGCTACACGCTCCAGACCGATACCAAATGCAAATCCTGAATATTCCTCCGGATCAATGCCACAGTCATGAAGTACCTTCGGATGAACCATACCACAGCCAAGAATCTCGATCCAGCCGCTGCCCTTACATACACGACAGCCCTTGCCGCCACATTTGAAACAGGTTACATCCATCTCTGCTGATGGCTCTGTGAATGGGAAATGATGTGGACGGAACTTAACCTTTGTGTTCTCACCAAAGAATTCCTTTGCCCACTGCTGTAAAGTTCCCTTTAAGTCAGCCATCGTAATGTTCTTATCAATAACCAGACCTTCTACCTGATGGAAGGATGGTGAATGTGTTGCATCTACTTCATCAGCTCTGAATACTCGTCCCGGTGAAAGAATACGGATCGGAAGGTGACCCTTCTCCATGATTCTTGCCTGTACCGGAGATGTCTGTGTACGGAGCAGGATATCCTTTGTAATATAGAAGGTATCCTGTTCATCCTTTGCAGGATGATTTGCAGGGATATTTAATAATTCGAAATTATATTTATCATATTCAACTTCAGGTCCTTCTACGATCTCATAGCCCATACCGATGAAGACACGTTCCAGATCTTCAAGAGCGATCTGATTCGGATGTCTGTGTCCATCGATCTTCTTGATTCCCGGAAGGGTAACGTCGATCGTTTCGCGCTTCATCTTCTCTGCACGAAGTGACTGATTGATCTTCTTTGATTTTTCCTCTAAGGCTATCTCGATCGCCTGTCTTGCTTCATTTACCATCTGTCCAACCTTTGGTCGATCTTCAGGTGCTACATCTTTCATACCCTTTAATACCTGGGTCAGTTCACCTTTCTTTCCGAGTACAGATACTTTTACATCATTTAAGGATGTCAGTACATCTGCTTCATTGATCTTGGCAAGTGCTGCTGCTTTGATTGCCTCTAATCTGTCTTTCATCTTTCATTCTCCTTATTTATATTTTCTCAATATTTGTGAATAAACATGCGGAATACTCCTGCTTGGGATACACCCTCCTGCCTCCCGGCCCGATGATGTACACAAAAAAAGCCCCAGTCCACAAAGGGACGGAGCAACCGCGATACCACCCTGATTCTGACATCCGGTCTTCCCGGCGCTGTCAGCACTCATTCTATGTTATAACGGTCATAACCCGTTATCTCCTACGCTTCCGTTTAAAGAATTCTCAGAGATAAAACTCGGATGTGAAATTAAATGAAATATGGTGCTCGATCAGGCTTCCAGCCGATGACCCGATCTCTCTGTCAGACATATCCCATCTTTTGCATCTTCAACGTCTTCTCTTCCATCCACATCATAGGCAGGATGGTTAAAACTATACTTAAATATAGCACATTTTTAATATGTGTCAATAACTTTCTGCAATCACCCATTCGCCTTTCGATGCAGAATAAACGATCTTCGCTTTTAATTCTCCACGATTATCGGAAAGCAGGATCTGTGAACTTGCCCCTGTTGCCGGATCAGATGCAACTACCTTGCCATTTTCGGATAATGCAATCTGAAGTGGTGTATCTCCATTCATATATAAGGTGACACTTCCCATTCCCATCGAACGGAACATCTCGGAAAAATACTTTGCCTTATCGGCGGCACTGGCCATATCTGCATATCCGGAAGCATTTGCACAGATCAGTGTACCATTACCGGAACCATCCTCTGTAGAACCTTTATAGGTCACGGCACGGATCGCATAGCCATCTTCTTCCGCATCCACAACCATATTTACAACGGATTTCTCAATCTCTGATGCCGTATCAAGATATACCTGCAGTCTGGATTTTTTTACATATTTGATAAGTGCCGGTGCGAGTACACCTGCAAGAATTGCCATGATCGCGATCACAATGATCAGCTCTACAAGTGAAAAACCTGAATTCTTCCATGTTCTTCTTTTCATATTAAACTTTCCTCCATTTATTGAACGATTTCCCCTCGTCTCATATACGCTTAGTATATTTCTCTCCTGTCGTTTTTTCAACTATTTTTTATAAAATTTTAATCTTTTTTTGTTCTTTTTTTATGAAGGTCTGTGTGGATTTTCCGGAATACAGCCCAGATCTCATCACGGAAAAACAGATTTAACTCTGCTCCCAAAAGCAGGATATACATACAGATATACAGCCAGAGCATTGCGATGACCATGCCTCCAAGATTGCCATACATATAAGTATTGATTCCAAAATAAGTAAGATAGGATGAAAATGCCGCTGATAACAATACCCAGCAGACAGTTGTGAATACCGCCCCCGGTATTGCTGTCTTCAAACGCAGATGATTATCCGGCAGACGACAATAGATCAGTAAAATAACTGCAAATACCAGCACCGGCGCAGTTAACAGTCTGGAATAAAAGAAGATCTTCTCGGAATAATCCACCCAGTTTGTCTTTGCAAGAATATCTTCCATGATCGTATTGCCAAGAACATATACTCCGACCAGTGCAATCAGCATCACGCAGAATATCAGCGTATATAATGCATTTGTCAGTCTTCGTAATATATAATTCTTGGTATCCTTCGTCCGATCCATAAAATTGAGTCCTCGTTCGATCGCCATCGTTCCTTTTGCCGCCGACCAGACTGCTACGACTGCTGACACGATCATCGTCGTTCCAACCTGCGTACTGTAGATTTCATCGACCATAAAGCTGAGTGTCTCTGCCATCTTTCCCGGTATCATCTCCGCTACCAGCTCTATAAACTCCGCCTGTGTTACCGGAAGAAAACGAATGCCGATCAGGAGCATCATTGCAAATGGAAAAAAAGAAAGCAGCAGAAAGAAAGCCGCCTGTGCCGCAAACGCAGACAACTGATTATCCTTGTTGATCCTCATTGCTCCCTGAACCATCCGTACAACTGTAAGATTCTGGATCCATTCGATTTTCTCTTTCACCCGGTTTACTTTATTCTTCATTTGTTTTATTTCCCGTTTCTCTCAATTTCTCAAGTTCTGTTCCATTATAATAATGAGACAGGATCTCCTCATATCCATATCCTGCTTCTGCCAGATCATTTGCCCCGTTCTGGCTCATGCCGACTCCGTGACCAAAGCCGCCACCATGCAATTGATAATCTCCCTCTTTATCCTGCGTAATATAAAAATACGCACTTGGCAGCAAATCAAAACCTGATGTTTCACTTCCATCCTGTTTCCGGATCACAACATCCGGCGAACAGAGAAGTTCACGTATCTCCATCTGTCCTTCAATCGTAACAGAACTCTGTTTCCCGTATAATACCATATTCCGGGCAATTCCGCTATTTCCTCTTTTCGTGATCCGGACTTTCTCAATCTCTCCGGTCTGATCTGTGATATCTGCACCCGCAAGTGTCTGTATCTGATCTGCCGTCAGCGTAACCTGCCAGCGGTAAAATGGTTCTTCTTTCTCAATACTGTTCACATAGACCGTCTGATCGATAAATGCACGGAATACCTCTTCCGTTGACAATCTGCCATCCCCTATCTGAAAATATCCATGATCGAGCATAACAGTTGCATCTCCTAACCTTTTCCGATCCGCCTCTGTATAAATCTCCAACTGATCATTCAGATAATCTAACTTCTCTCCACCCCAGACGTCATCATTCCGGCATGTCGTTCCACAGGAGGTTGAAAAGAAATATGCATTTACCACATCCCCGTCATTGGTCAGGATCTGTCCCTCGGTTTCCTGTACTGCATGAATCGTTTCCTCTGTTTCAAATACATTGTTATATACCTGACTGGCAGTTGTGTCATCCAGATCCGCCCCATATTCTTCAAATGCACCATCCTGGATCCTTCTAACTGCATAGCTTCTTGCACATACCGCCTGTGCCTTCAGCGCCTCTTTCTCATATGAGGAAGGCATCTCACTGGAAACAACCGCATACAGATATTCCTCAAACGCCAGTTCGTTTACAATACAATATTTATTTCCCTGTTTTTTTATCTGCAGCTTTCCCCGATAGGACGGTGCTCCTTCTGATTTATGAAAGCTCTCTATTGTCAGTTTTCCATATTGCTCCGGAATGATCGTTAAGGAAACCGGATCTGCGTCCCCGGTAAGCTCTACCAGATCAATCTCCGTTCCTTTCTTATAGCTTGTTTCTGTTTGCCCGCAGATAACACGAAAGTTCGAATCACTGCTCACCCGGACTTCTGACTGCCAGTAGCTTCCGTCATCGGACAACAGAACACGGATCGTATCTGGCATGTTCTGCTCCGACAAAACAGGAAGCTCCGCTGTATGATCGGTCTGCATGGCTTCCCGTGCCTGTTTATCTGCCTGACCGTCCGACTCTTTTACAACATCGGCACCTGCTGAATCCCGAAGATTTGATAATATGGAAATATCGGTCTGCTTATATTCTTCCGGTATTTCTTCTTTTTCTTTTATAGCATATTTTCCTGCATAAATGATCAAAACGACCAACAGGATCATCACACAAAAGGTTAAAAATTTTAAAAAATTTTTCATAAAATTCCAGTTCCTGTGACATAATTTATTTATACATGTGCTCTACTGCACATGTATATCGAAAGAAAAAGCAGCATCATAGATGCTGCTCTCTTTATCATTTGTTGAAAACTGAAATGCGTTCCTGCATTTTGAGTCCTAGCCAATGCTAGGTGGGCAACCGCAACTGAATCTCTGCCTTCCACGTTTGAAGAGGCCTGACATCGCAAACAGCAATATAGGAATCCCTTTTATTCAAATGTAGGTTCAAAATCGCAAGAAGCTTAGTACATCTCAGCTTTAACGTAATTATACTATAGGCATACTACTCATGCAAGACCTAAAATTTGGTTATTGCCTTCATTTTTTCAAATAGAAGAATTGAAAAGGAATGGCACTCTGTAGTATAATGTGTTGTAGGTATGATTTTTTTTATTGCATTTTATGCAGATCCAATCAATAATATGGCAGGTAATGAACTATGATCAAATCGATTCTGACAGTTGTTTTTGGCATATTACTTCTTCTTGCATTTATCGCTCTGATTGTCTGGTCTGTCCAGGTATCAAAGGAAAAAATGGCAAACAAACGAAGCCGCCGGACAACTGCTGTGAAAAAGAAATATGAAGAGGCACTGGAAGGTGACACAGAGGCCGATATGGGTTACTGGTATAACAAAGAGGATATGGAAGATGGCGATGCGATCACCCGTCTCCGCTGCGAACATCATTTCAACAAACTGGAAGAATGTATCAATGATCTGGTTGTGGAAATGTATGACTGCGGTCTGGTGCGAACCGAAGAGCTCTATATGATCGCATACGGAATTGAAGCCCTGACACCGGACTCTCCTGTATTCCATATAACAGGCGTATCCTCGGATGATGACGATGCTCCAGTCACCTCGCTTCCTCCGGTATCGACAGATGCACAGCGCAAGATCTATGAACGCTGGACCAGCTATGTAAATGCATTGCTGCAGCTTGTTGAGATCAGGACTTCAGAGGACAATAAAAAAGCGATCATTGACGGCCTTATGACCTACGGTCGTAAGAATCTGTTAACCCTGCTCTATAGTCCTGAATAAAAATATAGTAGAAGAATTAAGAATTAGAAAGACATATACATGGAACTTATAAAACCAACTTTATCGCAACTTGACATTTTAACTCCGTATCTGAGAGGTACCAGTATCAGAGACTGTGGTTTCTGTCCTGGAAATGCCATCTTATGGGCAGAGGAATACCATGTATCCTATACAATCCTCTCTGGTATGCTTGTATTTATATCAGAAGAAGGCGGAAAACCTTCTTCTTTTACGTTTCCGCTCGGCAAAGGCAAAGATTTTGTGAAAGATCTTCAGGATCCTGTCTATCTTCAGAATGCAAAAGCCGTATTTGAAGAAATCTGTGCCTGGTTTCAGTCAAAGGGTGTAACCCCCAGTGTCCACTGTGCGACACTGGAAATGTATGAAATCATCTCCGGCTGGTACGGCAAAAACTTCTCTTATACTCTGGATCCAGGTGATTTTGACTATATCTACACGGTAGAAAAGCTGACCGGTCTGCGTGGAAAGAAGCTGCATGGCAAACGGAATCATATCAACAGCTTTCTGCGTAATTACCCGGATTATGAATACTATACAATCACAGATGAGCACATCGATGCCTGTCTTGCAGTCGCCAGATACTGGGTGGAAAAACACGATGTCCTGCAGCCGGATCTTGCAGAAGAACATGCTTATGAATATAATATCATCCGGAAAGCTCTTGCAAACAGGAAAAAACTTCAGATGACCGGAGGAATCATCTACGTCAATCACATCCCGTCTGCATTTACCTTAGGGGAACCGCTGACCGCAGATACCTTTGACGTACATTTTGAGAAAGCAGATGACAGTATTGACGGCATCTATCCTATGATCAATCAGTCATTTGTCACGCATGAGCTTCAGGCTTATACCTATGTAAACCGCGAAGAGGATCTCGGACTTCCCGGACTTCGTAAGTCTAAGATGTCCTACGTTCCGGATATCCTCTATAAAAAAGGAATCATTCAGTTAGCTGAAATCTGACAGCACTACTGAGTAATTGATAGAACAAAAGAATGGAGAGACAAAAATGAAAAAAGAAAATTGTATCGTAGCTCAATCCGGCGGTCATACCGCTGCAATCAACGCTTCTTTAGCCGGTGTGATCGATGGAGTTCGAAAATCCGGTAGTTTTACAAGAATCTATGGTTCTTTGCATGGTATTACCGGCGTTCTGGAAAATAATATGATGGATATGTCACTGATGGCACTCTCCCATTTTCCTATGTTGAATACACTGGAGCTTACACCAGCCATGTATCTTGGCTCCTGTCGTTACAAGCTCCCGGATTATACCGAGGATCCCGCTCCATATAAGCAGATATTTGAACGTTTTGAAGAATATGGAATCAGTGCATTCTTCTATATCGGTGGAAATGACTCCATGGATACAGTTTTAAAGCTCAGCAACTATGCCAAATCCATCCAGTCAGATGTTAAGATCATTGGAGTACCAAAGACGATCGACAACGATCTGTTTGCAACCGACCATACACCGGGCTTTGGCTCTGCTGCCAAATATGTGGCTTCCACCGTATTAGAGATTGCACATGATGCTTATATCTATAAGATTCCGGCAGTTATCATCATCGAAATTATGGGGCGGGATGCCGGCTGGCTGACTGCATCTTCCGCTCTGGCCAGAACAACCTACAGTCAGGCTCCGGATCTGATCTATCTTCCGGAAGTTGCATTTTCAAAAGAACAGTTCTTAGCCGATGTTAAAGATAAACTTACAAAACAGAAAACGGTTATTGTTGCTGTTTCGGAGGGTATTCACGATGCTGACGGCAACTACATCAGCTCAGATTCCGCTGTTGCAGACAAATTCGGTCATGCACAGTTAAGCGGTGCCGGCAAGGCTCTGGAATATCTGGTTCGTGATGAAATCGGTGTTAAAGTACGTTCCATCGAGCTGAATGTATTACAGCGTTGTGCCGGTCATATTGCATCCAGAACCGATATTACAGAATCTTTTTCTCTTGGCCAGGCAGCAGTCAAATATGCTGCTGAAGGCAAGACCGGTATCATGGCTGCGATCGAACGAATCTCAAACGATCCGTATCAGTGGGTGATCAAATCCGCCGATGTTGCTGATATTGCAAACGAAGCAAAATCCGTTCCGGTTGAATGGATCAATGAAGCAGGAAATGATGTCACAGACGAAATGATCGACTATCTTCGTCCTCTGATCATCGGTGAGGTTTCATTACAGTATAAAGATGGACTTCCTGTATATCTTCCGGTCGATCACTTATTACATTAATTGCCTGTATATCAAAAAATACAATCAAAAATCCATGCGCCCGGTGAATTCATCAAGATAAACAATGCGCATGGATTTTTTTGTATAAAACGCACAACGTATGAAAATATGTCAAAAAAAACTTACTTTTAATTTGCAAATCGTTGTTTTTATGGTCATAATTTGTTCATAATTTATCGTTATTATATAGACAGTTCTTAATTCATAATTTTTTTCTTTGTTGTTGAAGATATTAGATAAGCCCTTTCCTTTTGAGAAGGGCTTATTTAATTTATACGGACACCACATCAAAAATGAACAAACCCTAAAATGAAAAAGGCAAATGAGATATGAGATCCATGTCTGCACAACTGCCCTGATATTTTATAAAAAGCAGGATATCCTCACTCCTCATCGGAGGTATCGGATATCCTGCTTTTTGCTGTTTGCATGCCCCGGAACACCGGACATGTTCATTCAATTCGTATGTTTACTTTACTGTTATTGTACACTTAGCAGATTTCTTGCTGCCATCCTTGGCCTTAACAGTAATCGTTACTTTACCTTTTTTCTTAGCCGTTACAAGACCACTTGCAGATACTGTAGCAACTTTATTGTTTGAAGATTTCCAGGTTACAGCCTTATTGGTTGCTGACTTTGGTCCTACTGTTGCCTTTAACAGATAGGATCCCTTCTTCTTGATCGTAACCTTTTTCTTATTCAGTTTGATCGTCTTAACCGGATTTGCAACGGTTACAGAACAAGTTGCGTAAACATTGCTTCCATCCTTCGCAGTACATGTAATCGTTACACGACCTGCTTTCTTAGCAGTTACAACACCCTTTGAGCTTACTGTTGCAATCTTTTTGTCTGAAGACTTCCAGGTTACAGCCTTGCTGGTTGCATTCTTTGGTCCAACCTTTGCTTTTAAGGTATATTTCTTACCCTTTAAGATTGTTCTCTGCGTCTGATTCAGTTTGATGGACTGTACCGGATTTACAACCGTAACACTACAAGTTGCGAATACGCCGCTTCCATCCTTTGCTTTACATGTAATAACTGCCTTTCCTGCTGCCATTGCAGTAACCTGACCATAAGATGTTACCTGTGCAACCTTTGCATTTGAGGAGCTCCACTCTACAGTAGCCATATTCGCATTTTCCGGTAATACCGTCTGTGTTAAGGACTGTTTATTGCCCACAAATAATTTCATTGTCGTTGCATCTAACTTGATTGATGTAACTCTCTGCTTAACCGTTACACGGCAGGTTGTCTTAGCACCCATTCCGTCTGCAGCACTACATGTGATTACGGCTGTACCTCTTCCAACCGCTGTGATCATACCCTTCTGATCTACTTTTGCGATCTTCTCATCGGAAGATGACCATACAACCTTCTTATTACCTGCATTTGCCGGTAATACAGATGCTGCGATCGAAGCTTTTTCGCCTGCATTGATCTCAACTGTTGTCTTATCCAGTGTGATATTTGTGATCTGCTGTACAACTGTGACTTTAATTTCTTTTTCAATATTACTTCCATCCTGTGTTGTACATCTTATCGTTGTTGTTCCCGGTGCAACACCACGGATTCTTCCGATCGTATATGAGATTCCATCTACTGTCATTGTTCCACCCGAAACGGTTGCAATGGATGTATCATCCGATGACCAGGACAGTGTCTTTTTGGTTGCTGTATCCGGTGTTACCTTTGTTTTTACAACCGTATCTTTATCAATATATGCGACTACATTTGTCTGATCAACGGTAATATCTTTTGCAAGTTCATTAATTGTAAGATTAAACTGTGACTGTTTACCGCTTCCATCAAGAGCCTTGCAGTAAATGATTACTTTACCCTGCTTTAATGCAGTGATCGTTCCATCAGCAGCAATTGCTGCAATGTTCTCATCCGAAGATGACCACTCTACATCCGGATTACTTGCATCTGCAGGCATAACATTTGCTGTTACTTTCATCTTCTCTCCGGAATTCATAACAGTTCCTTCTCTTACAATCTGGATTCCGGTTACTCTCTGTATAACTGTGATCTTGCACTCGGTTGATATACCATCTGCAATCGTACAGGTAATAATGGCTTCTCCCGGTGCTACTGCACTTACAATACCCGTGGTTGTTCCTACGGTTGCTATCTCCGGATTACTGCTGCTGTATTTCGGTTTAAATAAAGATGTATCTTCTGCCTGGATCTTTGCAACAAGTGTTACTCTTCTTTCCTCTGCAGTTGCTCCCTTGATCAGGGTATATTCTGTGTGATTTAAGGTTACACCATTTGCACTTGTATATACTGTGATCTCTGCTCTTGCATATATTCCCTGATTTGCCTTCAGCTTACAGAATATAGTAGCAGTTCCTTCAGAAATTGCTGTTACCTTACCATTCTGGTCAACCTGCGCTACGGTTTCATCACTGGATGACCATACAAGTTCTTTGTTTGTTGCGGTATCCGGTGTTACTGTTGCTGTGAATGTCTTAGATACACCTGTGAACATCGTTGTCTTCTGTTCTGACAGTGTTACACCTTCGCCCATCTGGGAAACATTTACCTTTAACACTGTATCTACACCTGAATCCTTTGAAATACAATGTAAGTATACTGTACCTGCCCCCTTTGCTGTCAACACGCCTGCATTGGTACAAGTTGCAACTTTATAATTTGATGCGCTGTCTTTATCTGCTGTTGTTGTAACCTTATAAGTAACGCCTGAATACTCTTTGTCTGCTACGCCTTCATCTGTATAGCAGGTTGCTGTAAGTGTTTTTGTTTTCAGGTCATCGCCAACCCAGCTTCCTGCTACCAGGTCGATCGTATCACCATCATTATATTCAACATTCTGTTTGTCTTTTAATACAACCTTTGTTACCGGCTTATGACAGCTGATCGTCATATAAGCTCTTGCTTTGTTATTGATATTTACATAAAGGGTTGCTGTTCCTGCGCCAACACAGGTAAGCGTGCCATCATTATCTACCTTGAATACCTTTGGATCACTGGAGCTCCAGGAAATGATATCCTTGGAATATTCGTTCTCCTTCTTATCCTTTGCAACTAATGTTGTGGTATCACCGACACGAAGGCTTAACTCTGCATTTCCGCTATTCGCAATGCTGCCATTTGAGGTATACCATACAATTAAGGATAATGGATTATCAACAATTAATTTAAACTTTGCTGTCTGTTTTCCAAGTCCGATATAGTAACTATATTCAACATTCTGTGTCTTTTCATTGGTAACGTCTGTATATAAGGTGTATCCCTGAAGTGTTGCATTCTTGATCAGATTATTCCCATTCTGATCCGTCGTACGGATACATGCATATCCGATCGTATCATCCTTACGGTCTACACCGGAATACTCTGACTGATATCCATCGGCTACCAAATTCGCCATATTAAAGATGTAGTTTGGCTCTGACAGAGAAATATGTCTGCTGTTATTTGTACAGGAGAACTCACCCTCCAACAGTCCAGGACAGGAAGATACATCGATTGCAACCAAAGCATTATTATCCAGCTTCAATGTAGTTAAACCTGTATTATTCTTAACGTCAATTTTCTGTAAACGGTTATCCGAAAGATCCAGCTCTGTCAGTGCTGTGTTTTTGCTCACATCGATATCCATGAGCTGGTTGGAATTCAGATCCAGCTTCTCCAGTAACGGATTCTTCGTAACATCGATCGTGCTTAACAGCATAGCTCCAAGATTCAGATATTTCAGAACCGCATTCTTGCTGACATCCACAGACTGGATACTGTTATTGGACAGGTTCAATGTTTCCAGACTGGATTCTTTGGACACATCGATCGACTTGATCTTATTTCCTGCTACACTCAGTATCTGGAGCGACGTTGCTCCATCCATATTTAATACAGATATGGCATTATCATCTGCGATCAGTGTCTTAAGACCGGTATCACCTGTAATATCCAGCTCATTGATTCCACCTTCTCCACCTGACAGCATGTAGGAACAATCAACATAGGCTAATTTTGTATGATCCACACTGTTGCTTGATATATCTAACGTATGAAGCTTTGTCATATTCTGACAGTGCAGGAATTCCAGATTCGTGTTCTTGCTCAGATCCAGTGCCGACAATACGTTGTAACCAACATTCAGCCGCACAAGTGCCGGCAGCTTTGACAGATCGATCGAAGTCAACTGGTTTCCATATACATTTAATTCTTTCAGAGCTGCATAAGTCGTCTGGAATGTGATATCTGTGATCTGATTATAGGAAAGATTAACAGAAGCAAGCTGTTCTGCTTTCTTTGGTAATGTAAATGTCGTCAACTGGTCGCTCGATGCATTAATAGATTTCAGATTCTCCAGATCCGCTACATCCAGACTTCCAATTGCCTGACCGGAACAGTCCAGATATTCCAGTGACGTAAATACATCCACGCCTGCAAGACTTGATATCTTCTTTGAATATGTACTGATACTTACATTCAGTGATGTTACCGCATCAATTTCTTTTTCTGACAACGTGCCATCTTTATTTGTATCAAAATTCGATGATACATATGACCGAAAGTTCGCGTCGGTAAATGTCGAATTGATATCTACATCTCCCGTTGCAGCGACAGCTACCGGACCAATTCCGGCAAACGACTGGAATACCAGCGCAAACCCTAGTGCCGCTGAGATAAATTTCTTACCTTTTCTCATAGTTTACTCTCCTTCTTTTTACTCATCTGCCTGATTTTGTTCTGTTAAAACATCGTTCCGGGCAGAGTTCACCTAGATAACATCTATTTTAAACGCCCCCGGTTTTTCTGTCAATAAGTATAAAAGAAAACCCAAAAAATTAGAAAATTTGCACATATTTAACAGAAAAAACTGCCATGCAGACATCCTTACTCCGGACATCTGCATAACAGTTTCTTCTATAAATATATTTAGCTGTTCAGGTTTGTATATCCAACCAACATCGAATCTACTGCAACAGCAGCTTCTCTACCTTCATGGATCGCCCATACGACCAGCGACTGGCCTCTGTGCATATCACCTGCAACAAATACCTTTGGCACATTCGTTGCATAGGACTTCGGGCATGCAGTCTTTACATTGGTACGTTCATTTAATTCTACGCCAAAGCTGTCTGCTACATACTTCTGGCTACCAAGAAATCCGGCTGCGATCAGAACAACTTCACAGTCGATCACATACTCACTGTCCGGTACCTCTGTCATATTCATGCGGCTGGTCTTTGGATCCTTCTGCCAGTCAAGTTTTACGCACTTGGCCCCCTTCACATTACCATCCTTATCCTTTAAGAACTCCTTAACGGTCGTCTCATAGATACGAGGATCGTGTCCGTATACTGCAATTGCTTCCTGCTGACCATAATCGGTCTTGCAGACTCTCGGCCACTCCGGCCATGGGTTATTCTCTGCTCTCTGATCCGGAAGCTTCGGCATCATCTCAAGCTGGGTAACACTCTTTGCTCCTTCTCTGACGGCAGTTCCCACACAGTCATTACCGGTATCACCGCCGCCGATAACCAGAACATTTTTACCCTTGCAGTTCACGAACTGCTTATCTGCAAACTTTGAATTTACAAGACTCTTTGTCGTTGTCTTTAAGAAATCAACTGCAAAATAGATTCCCTTCGCATCTCTGCCTGCTGCCTTGATATCTCTTGGATTGGATGCGCCGCAGGCAAGTACAACTGCATCATATTCCTTTAACAGATCTTCTGCCTTTACATACTTTTGATTTGGATTCTTCAGATATCCTGTGATCTGGTCATCCTTTGGATACGGTGACTTTGCTGTGGACTTTCCGGTTGCCACTTCTGTATTTAATATAAAACGGATGCCTCGCTTTTCCATATATGCGATCTTACGGTCGATGACTTCTTTTTCCAGTTTCATATTTGGAATACCATACATCAGAAGTCCGCCCGGTCTGTCACTTCTCTCATATACCGTGACGTCATGTCCACGGCTGTTTAACATATCCGCTACAGCAAGTCCGGATGGACCGGAACCGATCACGGCAACTTTTTTGTCTGTTTTTCCTTTTGGAGGCTGATCATTTACCAGACCATTTGCATAGGCATATTCAATGATCGCACGTTCATTTTCTCTTACGGATACCGGATCACCGTTAATATTACAGGTACATGCCTTCTCACAGAGAGCCGGACATACACGGCTGGTAAATTCAGGGAAATTATTGGTCTTGCTCAGTCTGGCATAAGCATGTTCCCAGTTGTCATTATAGATCATATCGTTCCATTCAGGGATCAGATTATTTAACGGACAACCGGATGCCATACCGCCGATCATCATACCTGCCTGACAGAATGGAACACCACAGTCCATACATCTGGCAGCCTGGATCTTCTGTTCTTCAAGACTTAATGGTATATGGAATTCATTGAAATTCTTAATTCTTTCTTCCGGAGCGATCTCTATACTGGTTTCTCTTTCATATTCTAAAAATCCCGTTGGCTTTCCCATATCTATTTACCTCCATTTTTAATCTTGTAGAATGCTTCGATCGTTGCCTGTTCACTGGTCAAACCCTTTTCTTCCATCGCAACAATGGTGTTCATCATCTTCTCATAATCCTTTGGAATGATCTTCTTGAATTTTGGAAGATACTCATTAAACTTATCCAGAATTCGTTTTCCAATCTCTGAATTTGTATAATTTACATGATCCATGATCATCTGCTTCAGTTCACCGATCTCATATTTGTCGGATACTGCTTCCACATGGATCATTTCCTTATTCAGACGCTTATACAGGTCATTCTCCATATCAAGAACATATGCGATACCACCACTCATGCCGGCTGCAAAGTTCTTTCCGGTGCGTCCAAGGACTACCACCTTACCACCTGTCATATATTCACAACCATGATCGCCGACACCTTCAACAACTGCGGTTGCTCCGGAGTTACGAACTGCAAATCGCTCACCGGCAACGCCGTTGATATATGCCTTGCCACTGGTTGCTCCGTAAAGTGCTACATTACCGATAATAATATTGTCTTCATGGACAAATTTTGCGGAACGTGGCGGATATACGATCAGCTTACCACCGGAAAGTCCTTTTCCGAAGTAGTCATTGCTGTCTCCGACAAGCTCTAAGGTAAGTCCCTTTGGTACAAATGCACCAAAGCTCTGTCCACCTGCGCCATTACATTTTACAAGGTAAGAATCATCCTCCAAGGTATCTCCATAGCGCTTTGTGATCTCTGATCCGAAGATCGTACCAACGGAACGATCGGTATTCACAACATCGATCTCGATACTCTTCTTCTGTCCCTTTTCAAGAGCAGGTCCGAGTTTCTTTAACAGAACACGCATATCGATCGTCTTTTCAAGCTGGAAGTCATATGGATGCTTCTCGTTATATTTGATCTTATTCTGAGGTGCGTCAATATATGGATTATTGATGATCAGTGACAGATCAACATTTCTGTCCTCTGCTCCCTTTCCTGCATATAACAGATCGGAACGTCCTACCAGTTCATCCACCGTTCTGACACCAAGCTTCGACATATATTCACGAAGCTCCTCTGCAATAAATTTCATAAAATTGATGACATATTCCGGTTTGCCTTTGAATCTCTTACGAAGCTCCGGATTCTGTGTAGCGATACCAACCGGACAGGTATCCAGATTACATACCCGCATCATTACACAGCCCATGGTTACCAGCGGAGCTGTTGCAAATCCGAATTCCTCTGCACCAAGCATGGCTGCGATTGCAACATCACGTCCGGTCATCAGCTTACCATCGGTTTCAAGGATAACCTTGTTACGAAGATCATTCTTGATCAGTGTCTGGTGTGTCTCTGCCAGACCAAGCTCCCAAGGAAGTCCTGCATAATGAATGGAGTTATTTGGTGCTGCACCGGTACCACCATCGTAACCGGAGATGAGGATAACCTGTGCTCCTGCCTTTGCAACACCGGCTGCAACTGTACCAACACCGGCTTCTGATACCAGTTTTACAGAGATTCTTGCATCACGGTTTGCATTCTTGCAATCGTAGATTAACTGTGCCAGATCCTCGATCGAATAAATATCATGATGCGGTGGTGGTGAGATCAGGCTGACACCCGGAGTAGATAACCGAGTCTTTGCGATCCATGGATATACCTTTCCACCAGGAAGATGTCCACCTTCACCCGGCTTTGCGCCCTGTGCCATCTTGATCTGGATCTCTTTTGCGCTGACCAGATATCTGGATGTAACACCGAATCGTCCAGATGCTACCTGCTTGATTGCGGAGCAACGGTTCTTACCGTCTTTTCCTATTGTTAATCGGTCGATCGACTCTCCACCTTCACCGGAATTGGATTTACCACCGATCGTATTCATTGCGATTGCCATACATTCATGTGCTTCCTGTGAAATGGAACCATAACTCATTGCTCCGGTCTTGAAACGTTTTACAATGGATTCTACCGGTTCTACCTCTTCCAGCGGAATTGGATTCTCAGCATATTTGAATTCCATCAGTCCTCTCAGATGGAATGGTTTTGTCTCATCTTCCAGACATGCGGTATATTGCTTGAACAGGCTGTAATCTCCTCTTCTGGTCGCCTGCTGCAGCAGGTAGATCGTCTGTGGATTATACAGATGCTCTTCCTTACCGCTTCTGAACTTATGTGCACCGATGCTTGTCAGTGCCAGATTGGTATCCAGGCCAAGCGGATCAAATGCAGATGAATGAAGGGCATCCACCGTCTTCTCGATCTCCTTGATACCGGAACCGCCTACGCAGCTTACTGTATTTGTGAAATATTTATCAACGACCTCTTTGGAAAGTCCGATACATTCAAAGATCTGGGATCCCATGTAAGACTGGATCGTTGATACACCCATCTTGGATGCGATCTTTACGATGCCATGCATGATCGCTGCATTGTAATCATCAACAGCCGCATTGAAATCCTTATTTAACAGATGACTGTCTACCATCTGTTTGATCGTCTCAATTGCCAGATATGGATTGACAGCACAGGCACCGTAACCAAGCAGGGTTGCAAAATGATGCACATTTCTAGGATCGGCACTCTCCAGAATGATTGCAACCGAAGTTCTCTTCTTGGTCCTTACCAGATGCTTCTGCATAGCTGAAACTGCTAATAAGGAAGGAATCGCAACATGTGTTTCATCGACACCACGGTCTGACAGGATCAGGATATTTACACCATCACGGTACAGCTTGTCTGCTTCTACGAACAACCGGTCTAACGCTTTTTCCAGTGATGTATTCTTATAGTAAAGGATTGGAAGAACGCCGACCTTCAATCCTTCTACCTTCATGTTCTTGATCTTTAAAATATCAGTATTTGTAAGGATTGGATTATGGATCTTTAATACATGACAGTTTTCCGGCTTCTCTTCCAGAATGTTGCCATCCTTTCCAAGATATACGGAAGTTGATGTAACGATCTCCTCACGGATTGCATCAATCGGAGGATTCGTTACCTGAGCAAATAACTGTTTGAAATAGTTAAACAATGGCTTGTCACTGTTTGAAAGTACAGCAAGCGGAGTATCCGTTCCCATTGCGCTGATCGCTTCTGCACCTTTTTCAGCCATTGGATAGATCGTATTCTTAAAGTCCTCAAATGTATAACCAAATGCTTTCTGAAGCTTTGCCCGTTCTTCATCGGTATATTCCTCTACACGGATGTTCGGGATCTTCAGGTCATTTAACTTGACCAGATTACTGTCGAGCCATTCACCATATGGTTTTGCTTTTGCATATTTTTCTTTGATCTCATCATCAGAGATCAGACGGCCGTTTACCGTATCAACTAAAAGCATACGTCCCGGTCTTAAACGATCCTTCTTTACGATCTTTGACGGATCGACCTCTAATACACCAACCTCTGAGGAAAGGATCAGGTAATCATCATCTGTTATATAATATCTGGAAGGTCTGAGTCCGTTACGATCGAGCACTGCCCCCATGATATCTCCGTCTGTGAATAGGATCGATGCAGGTCCGTCCCAAGGTTCCATCATAGTTGCATAATACTGATAGAAGTCCTTTTTCTCCTGACTCATAAATCGGTCATTCTCCCAAGGCTCCGGAATCGTGATCATAACAGCAAGTGGAAGCGGAATGCCATTTAATACCAGAAACTCCAGACAGTTATCCAGTCTGGCAGAATCGGAACCATTTGGATCAAGTACAGGCATAACCTTGTACATCTCATCCTGCATGATCGTGGATTCCATTGTCTCTTCTCTGGCGATCATCTTATCTTCATTTCCACGGATCGTATTGATCTCACCATTGTGACAAAGATAACGGTATGGATGTGCACGAAGCCAGCTAGGCGTTGTATTCGTTGAGAATCTTGAATGTACAAGTCCGATTGCTGATTCATAATCCGGATCCTGAAGGTCGTTATAGAACTTACGAAGCTCCCCAACTAAGAACATACCTTTATATACGATCGTCTTGCTGGAAAGTGATGGCACATAGGTATCATCGTTACTTTCTTCAAATATTCTTCTGACAAAATACAGCTTCCGGTCAAAATCAAGTCCTGCTTTTACGGTTGCCGGTCTCTTGATAAACGCCTGCATGATACATGGCATAACATCAATAGCTTTCTTACCGAGGATACCCGGAGTCGTCGGAACCATTCTCCAGCATAAGAA
>ULPD01033322.1_pt1 | contig 22659 bp, 19 predicted proteins | sample 1953161 | NCBI WGS metagenome assembly ULPD01 (sample SAMEA4835619, study PRJEB28245) | human gut metagenome | biome: gut microbiome; material: fecal sample | place: Denmark | collected 2008
AGCTTGGAGGGGAGCATGATGATGCCTGATCCCATCATGTTGACGGCAGTAAGGATGGTCAGCTGCAGGACGCTCATTTTATTTGCAGATTGACTCATAATTTACTCCTTTGGAAATTTATGACAGCGGAGCCGGAGAGATCCGCTGAGCGGATGATCATTTATTTTTCATAGGTCTTGTCCAGTACATAGCCGTAAGCGCGTTTGCGGCCGTCCGGTTCGGTCTGGATATAAACACCCTGGATTTCCGGTGCGAAGCCCGGCAGCTGGTTGATGCCTTCCACGAGGATCAGGAAGTACTGCTGTGCGGTCCTGGACCATCTTTCACCGGGCTGTACGCAGAGTACTCCCGGAGGATAGGGAAGAGCGCCTTCAAGGGCAATGCGTCCTTCTGCTTCTTCCAGCGGAACGAGTTCGCCGTGGCCGCGGACAAATTCGAAGTTGGCTTCCTGCGGATTCATGGCGTATTTCGGGAAGTAGTCTTTCAGGAAGAGTTCCTTCTGCAGGGTGGAAACGTTTCTGACCTTGTAGAAGTCATGCATTTCCTGGCAAAGCTGACGGATGGTGTAGCCTCTGTATTTTTCTTCGTAGGCATGATAGATGGTCGGCAGAACGTCCTTCATCGGAGCGTCCTCGTCGATGAGCTGTTCAAAGCGGACGAACTTGGCAATCAGATCATCCATCTTGGTCTTGGTTTCCGCAGGCGTCATGAGGAAGAGGATATCGTTCAGATCGTTCTTTTCCGGGATGATGCCGTTTTCACGGAGATAGTTGCAGAGGATGTTGCCGGGGATGCCGAAATCTTCATAGCCGCCGGTTTCGACATTGATGCCGGAGGTTACGAACTGGAGCTTCATCGGATCGATGAAGTACTGACCTTCGCCGTAGCCTTCGAAGGAGTGCCACTTTGCACCCGGTTCGAGAGCCCAGTACTTGAGGTCGCGGGCCATATCCTCGGTATCGCAGTCTTCCCACTTTTTGCCGTCAATGGTCGGCGGTACGAGCGGGCGGATGTAATGGCAGCGGCGGAGAACTTCCTTGCGGGTGTCGATGACGAGTTTCAGTGTATCGTCCCAGAGCTTGCGTCCCGCAGCGCCTTCATGGATCTTGGCATTGACATCCAGTGCAGCGAAGAGCTGGTACAGCGGGGAGGTGGAAGCATGCATCATGAATGCATTGTTTACACGCTTATGCGGTACATAGCGGTCCTGACCCTTGATATGGGAGTCCTTTTTGTGGATCTGGGAGGTCATGGAGAAGCCGGCCTGCTGTTTGTGAACAGACTGGGAAACGAAAATGCCGGGATCTTCCGGTCCGAGATCCAGAAGCAGCGGACTGCAGTCCTTCATCATGGGGATGAACTGTTCATAGCCGACCCATGCGGAGTCGAAGAAGATGTAGTCGCACAGATGGCCGATGCGGTCAACGACCTGGCGGGCATTGTAGATGCAGCCGTCGTAGGTGCCGAGCTGGATGACAGCCAGGCGGATCGGGCGTTTTGCCTTTGCCTTTTCCGGGTCCTTTTCTGCAATCAGGCTGCGCAGATATTCCTCATTAAAGCAGTGATCGAGGATTCCGCCGATGGAGCCGTAGGGGTTGCGCGCTGTTTCCAGGTAAATCGGGACAGCGCCGGCCTGAACCAGTGCGCCGTGGGAAACGGATTTATGGTTGTTTCTGTCATACAGGACGATATCGCCGGGAGCGAGTACGGCATTCAGTATGACTTTATTGGAAGTGGAGGTGCCGTTCAGTACGAAATAGGTCTTGTCAGCATTGTATACGCGGGCAGCATGCTTCTGTGCAGTCAGCGCCGGACCTTCGTGAATGAGCAAATCGCCCATGGCCACATCGGCATTGCAGAGATCGGCTCTGAATACGTTTTCGCCGAAGAAATCGTACATTGCCCGGCCGGCAGGATGCTTGCAGAAGAACTGGCCGCCCTGATGACCTGGGCAGTCAAACTGGGAATAGCCGTTTTCCACGTATTTTTTCAAATCCTTGAAGAAAGGCGGGAGAATCGTGTCTTCATACTTGGAAGCAGCGCTTTCGATCTGACGCTGGTAAAGAGCGCGGTTGTTCGGGCTCTGATCCATTACACGATATACGCTGTCAAGGGCTGTGCCGGCCTCTGCCGTGCCTGTGTTGATCAGGAAAACCGGAATGCCGAAATCCTTGATTTTCGGGCACTGAAGTACGGAAGTGTCCTCGTCCGTAATCACGACGGCGGCTACGTCGGTATAGTCTGTATCAGCTGTATTGGTGATTTCCCTGCCTTCCACCGGGCCGAATGCAGCCAGTGCTTTTTCTGTGTAGGCGATTTTGAATTGACTCAAGATAGAACCTCCTGTCTCATGGACAACATTATGAAATTGTGCGCACCCGGATATATTGAGGAAGCAGGGCTTGATTCCCTCGCTTCCTGCGTTCCGGGTACATCATAGTGGATATGCCGGAATGTATCCAATAGGACTTCCTGATTGGATTGACTGGAAGCGGGGAAATGATACCGAAAAGGAAAGGATTCCGTAAAAAAGCAGATTGAATGATACGGAAAACGTATGGGTATTTATGAGGGAATCCGGCGGGGCTTTGCCGATGCAAAAAAGCTGCCCCGGCGGCATCCGGCGCCGAAAGGGAGAAAAAGGAATAAAGATCAGCCGAAAAAAGCACGGATGGCCCGGAAAGGGGACAGGGCCGGATTTTTTATATTTATACGGAAAATATATAAAACAGATAAAAAGGACGGCGGATTTATAGAAATTGGACATGAATGAAAAAACAGGGGAAAAAGGGGGGATTTTTGGGAAAAATAAAAAAGACATGGGGGAAAAACCATGTCTTTGTCTCTGCCTCAGCGTTTTTTCAGGAGGCCTGCCTTTTCATAAATGAAATCTCTGAAATGCTGGATAAAATAATTCCGCAGGATATGAACATAAATATTGGATTCATCCGCAGGCGATGCGGCAGTGCTTTTGAGAGTGATGTACCGGTAGAGTCCGTTCTCCGAAATGGGAAGAAAGGAAACATCTTTCGACTGGAGCATATGCCAGCAGTACTGCGGCACCACGGTGACACCCAGTCCGGAAAGAATGAATTCGGAAATGGTCTCCGGATTTTCACTGTAGGCAATGGAATGGAGATTGATGCCCTGCTCCTTACAGTAGGAGGAAATGATATCACGTACGGCAAATCCGTCGGGAAGAGAAATGAAATTGGTGTGGAGGAAATCCTTCAGATCGGCGAAGGGGCGGCCTGCATAGGGATTGTCGCTCCGTATGGCCAGTACCAGCGGTTCCCGGAAAAGAGTCAGCGTGGATTCATCTTCTATGGGAGCCGCGCTGGTGGCCAGTATGAGCTGCGGCGCCGGCGTATCCGGCCGGTCCTGCACCGGAGCCCCGTTGGCGTAGTGCTGCATGACATTGATATGGATGTCGGGGCGGTCCTTCTGGAATCGACGCAGAAAGGGGATAACGATCAGAGAAGCCGTATTGTAGGCAAAAGAGACAGTATGCTGCTGAATGGTCTGTGCATTCTGGAGGGCCTTTTTCATTTCTTCCAGATCATGGAGAAAAATGGTGGAGTAATTGAAAACAATCTGTCCGTAAGGAGTGAGGCGGATATTCCGGCCGTCCCGCTGAAAAAGCGGAACGCCCAGCTCCTCCTCCATGCTGCGGATGGTCCGGGAAAGGGTGCGTCCTGTAAGCCGTATAGAACAGCGTGTGGCTGAGGCCGAGAAGCTTGGATTTACGCATATTATCGTTCCCGCAAACAATATGCAGAGCCTTAACAAGGCCAAAAGCAACATTGAGATAGTGCCTGTGCGTAAGGTGGAAGAGGCACTGAGAGCGTTGTTCGGATAGCAGTATAAAAGGCTTTGAGTTTTCTGTTTTCTTGTCGTTTAACGCTCTGAGAGTGCCCTTGCCGGTTAGAAACTCATGTTTTAATGAGAAAATTGCACAATTTTCAATGTTTTGTATAACGTGCTGATTTATAGTATGTTATACAAAATTTAGTGGCGATATGTGTATCATTAATTTATAAAAGGTATGCTTTTACAGCCTAAAAGGACGTCTTTTGGAGTGTAAAAGGCATGCTTTTGCATGTGTAATTGTGGCTTTTTGAATGCAGAATCCAATGATTTTCATCATAAAATCACCGTCTTTTGCCCGTCAATCAACTTGTTTTCAGTGTTTTTCTTGTGTTTAGACACAGTTTGATTGTCTATTTTAAGAAATTCTGTTGTAATAACTTTTTACTACCGTCTGTGCAGCTGCCTTCAAAAAGTTTTCTGTTCCTGTATCTTTTTATTATGCTGTTCACGGCATGAAATATCATTATTATAAATTCTGTTTTGTCATAAGAAAGTTAAAATCGGATAAGACATTAAATACAACATCATGATTGATACTTACCGTCATGTTGTATTGCCTGTCGGAGTTGTTGACAAGTCTTGGCCGGTATGAAAAGATACTTAATATTTGTTTATATGCGTTGCGTGTTTTGTTTGGATGTTTGCACATTTGCATATATGTGTGCCGTTAATAAAGTGAAGTCTTACGTAGATTAAAGTTTTTTATGAAAAAACGGCAGTTATTCAGACTTAATATGTATCTTTGCCAAATGTTTGATAACGAAAAATAATCTAATAATAATGAAACTGATTGCTGACAGCGGAAGTACAAAGACAGACTGGTGTGTGTTGGACGGCAACCTTGTCGTAGAGCGCATTTCGGGACAGGGCATAAACCCATTTCAGCAGTCGCGGGCTGTTATCCAAGAGATAATTAATTGCGATGTTGCCTATAATATTTCTTATGCCGGTGATATTGAAGAAGTGTGGTTCTATGGAGCAGGGTGCCGCGACGAGATGAAGCCTATGATGCGTGAAGTGCTTTCTTCATGCTTTACCTCGGCATCTACGGTAAGTGCCGACACCGACATGCTCGGGGCTGCGAGAGCTTTGTTTGCAGACAAGCCGGGCATAGCCTGCATATTGGGTACCGGGGCTAACTCATGCCTTTATGACGGCAGGAAAATAACAGACAATGTGCCGCCGCTCGGATATATCCTTGGCGATGAGGGTAGCGGGGCGGTTCTCGGCAAACTTTTTGTCAACGCAATGTTCAAGGGCGGTGTGTCTGCCGATGTGCGCGAAGGGTATCTGCGGGAGTCGGGGCTTACGCTTGCCGACATAATACGCAAAGTTTACCGTGAGCCTACGCCTAACCGCTTTCTTGCAAGCATGTCGCTGTATGTCCATAAGCATCTTGACGATGACAGCGTTAGGATGATTGTGGTTGACAACTTCCGTAATTTCTTTAGGCGCAATGTCGCCCTTTACGGTAATTCAGTTCGTTCCGTAGGCTGTGTCGGCAGCATGGCATACTGCTATGAAAGCGAGCTTTCAGAAGCCGCCGGGCTTGAAGGCTTCAGCGTGTCAAAAGTGCTGAAAAGTCCTATCGAAGGACTCATATCATACCATTCTCTATGATGAGGTGCGCTATTCTTGTAAAGATAAAGTTATTTCATAAATAAAAATATGTATTTATGCTTAATCTTTACAAAATAAATTGTACCTTTGCATGCGTTTGTATATAATTACATTTTTTAAATAAAATATATATGTATTTTATCTTGTTAGTTACCGTTTTTATAACGGCTGTTTTCTTGGTAGTGGCTGCTTTTGTCATCGCTAAGTTGATAGGTCCGCGTACGTACAACAAGGTTAAGGGAGAGCCATTCGAGTGCGGTATTCCTACTCACGGTTCTTCATGGATACCTGTGCACGTGGGCTACTATCTGTTTGCAATCCTGTTCTTGGTCTTCGACGTGGAAACAGTTTTCCTCTATCCGTGGGCTGTAGTACTTAAGGATTTCGGCGTGATGGCTATGGTCAGTATCGGATTCTTTTTGTTAGTCTTAGTGTTTGGCCTTGCTTATGCATGGCGGAAAGGAGCGTTGGAATGGAAGTAAAGAAACCAGTAATCAAGAGTATTCCTTATGCAGAGTTTAAGGATAACGAGACCCTTGAGAAAACCATTCAGGAACTTCACGAGGGAGGTGTAAACGTAATTGTCGGCTCTCTTGATGAGGCTATCAACTGGGGACGCTCAAATTCTTTGTGGTCATTGACCTTTGCCACAAGTTGCTGTGGTATCGAGTTCATGGCAGTAGGTTGCGCCCGTTATGACTTTGCGCGCTTTGGCTTCGAGGTTACACGTAACTCTCCACGTCAGGCCGACCTCATAATGTGTGCAGGAACTATTACTCATAAGATGGCTCCTGTGTTCAAGCGCCTTTATGACCAGATGGCAGAACCTAAATACGTGGTTGCCGTCGGCGGATGCGCTATATCAGGCGGACCGTTCAAGAGCAGCTATCATGTCGTAAGGGGAATCAACGAAATCGTTCCTGTTGATGTATATGTTCCGGGATGCCCTCCGCGTCCTGAGGCTATTCTGTATGGCATGATGCAGCTTCAGAGAAAGGTTAAGATAGAGAAGTTCTTTGGCGGAGTTAACCACAAGGAGAAAAAGCCTATCATTGTTGACGGTAATGATGTTGACGAAGAAAAACTGAAGCAGGCATCGGCTGCGCTGAATGATGTTGATGCGTCTGTTTCTAAATAATTAAAAGGGAAGCAATGAAATTAGAAAATAAAGTATTCGAACTGAAGGATTTTGCCCGCGAGATGGCAAAACTGAAGAATGAGAAGCATTTCGACTTCCTCGTTACTATCGTAGGTGAAGATTTTGGTGAAGAAGGACTGGGAGCAGTTTATATTCTTGAAAACACCGAAACACACCAGCGCATGAGCGTTAAGGCTGTTAATGCCGACCGCGACAATGCGTATATACCTACAGTGAGCAATCTGTGGAAGAGCGCCGACCTGCTTGAGCGTGAGGTGTATGACTTCTATGGAATTAAGTTCCTCGGACATAAGGACATGCGCCGCTTGTATCTTCGCTCGGATTTCAATGGATATCCTTTCAGAAAGGACTATGACATGAGTCCTGAAAACAACAAGTATTCATTGGAAGACGATCCGGAGCCTGACTATACTATTGAGTATAACCTCAATGAGGACGGCACGCTGAGCGAGACAAAGCACAGACTCTTTACCGATGACGACTATGTTATTAACATCGGCCCTCAGCACCCGGCTACTCACGGTGTGCTTCGTTTGCAGACCATTCTCGACGGTGAGATTATTAAAAAGGTGTATCCTCATTGCGGATATATTCACCGTGGTATCGAGAAGATGTGCGAGAGCTACACTTACCCGCAGACACTTGCACTGACCGACCGTCTTGATTATCTTTCAGCCATGATGAACCGTCATGCGCTTGTTTCGGTTATCGAAGAGGGTATGGGCATAGAACTTTCTGACCGTATTAAGTATATCCGTACCATAATGGACGAACTTCAGCGTCTTGATTCTCACTTGCTGTTCTACAGCTGCTGTGCTCAGGACCTTGGAGCGCTCACCGCATTTATATATGGTATGCGCGACCGCGAGCAGGTGCTTAACGTTATGGAGGAGACAACCGGCGGACGACTTATACAGAACTATTATCGTATTGGCGGATGCCAGGCCGACATCGACCCGAACTTTGTCAAGAACGTAAAGAAACTCTGTGAGTATATCAAGCCGATGTTCAAAGAGTATCATGATCTCTTTACAGGTAACGTTATCCTGCAGAACCGTTTCAAGGGTGTAGGCGTACTCTCAAAGGAGAATGCTATATCTTACGGATGTACCGGAGGTACAGGACGTGCGGCAGGATGGCATAATGACGTAAGAAAGAATCATCCTTACGACCTGTATGATAAAGTTGACTTCAAGGAGATTGTATATAATAATGGTGACTGCTTCGACCGTTACATGGTTCGTATGGACGAGATGGAGCAGAGCGTTCACATCCTTGAGCAGCTTATCGACAACATTCCCGAAGGAGAATTCTATATCAAACAGAAACCTATCATTAAGGTTCCCGAAGGCGAATGGTACACAAGTTGTGAGGGTAGCCGTGGTGAAATCGGCGTATATCTTAAGAGTGACGGTGGCAAGAATCCTTACCGACTCAAGTTCCGTCCTATGGGATTGCCGCTGGTTTCTGCAATGGATGATATTTGTCGCGGCGAGAAGATTGCCGACCTTATATCAATCGGTGCAACTCTTGACTACGTCATCCCTGATATTGACAGATAATCAAAAATATAAAAGTGCAATGCGGCCGCAAGGCCTTTAGCTGCCTTTTATTATTTGAATTTCATAATATATTTAAATTTAAGCAAAGTGTTCGATTTTAGTATAGTAACAACGTGGTTTGACAGCCTTCTCAGAGATACTCTGGGATTGGGTAATTTCTTGTCAATCCTTATTGAATGCGTTTTGGTTGGGCTTATTATTCTTATGGCCTATGCCATGCTCGCCATTGTGCTTATATATATGGAACGTAAGGTCTGCGCCTTCTTCCAGTGCCGTCTTGGCCCTATGCGCGTTGGAAAATGGGGTATCTTCCAGGTCTTTGCCGACGTGGTTAAGATGCTTATAAAAGAAATCTTCCCTGTTGACAAGGCTGATAAACTTTTGTATGCAATAGCTCCGTTCCTCGTTATTATAGGAAGTGTTGGCGCATTCTCTTTCATGCCGTGGAATAAAGGTGCTGAGATTCTCGACTTTAATGTAGGTATATTCCTGCTTACCGCTATATCAAGTATCGGTGTTGTAGGTATCTTCCTTGCAGGTTGGGGCTCTAACAACAAATATTCTGTTGTGTCTGCTATGCGTGGAGCTGTACAGATGATTTCTTACGAGATGTCATTGTGCCTCTGCCTTATAACCGCCGTTGCCTTGACAGGAACAATGAGTCTGTCAGGTATAGTTGAGTCTCAGAACGACGGATGGCTCATCTTCAAAGGCCATATCCCCGCAATCATAGCTTTCTTGGTGTTCCTCGTTGCAGGTAACGCTGAGGCTAACCGTGGTCCGTTCGACTTGGCTGAGGCTGAGAGTGAGCTTACAGCAGGTTATCATACAGAGTATTCAGGTATGGGCTTCGGTTTCTTCTACCTGGCTGAGTATCTTAACATGTTTATCATTGCCGGTGTTGCAGCTACAGTGTTCCTCGGCGGATGGATGCCGTTGCACGTAGCAGGACTTGACGGATTCAATGCTGTCATGGACTACATCCCCGGTATCGTATGGTTCTTGGTTAAGACTTTCTTCCTCGTATGGATTCTGCTTTGGATTAAGTGGTCTTATCCTCGTCTTCGTATCGACCAGATTCTGAAGCTCGAGTGGAAGTATCTTATGCCGCTGAGTTTGCTTAACCTCGTGCTGATGACAATAGTTGTTGCCCTGGGATGGCATTTCTAAGATATCAAATTATTGAAAATTAAAAATTACTGAATTTACAGATAATATAAAAAACTGTTGTTCATTGATTCTTTAATTTCTTAAATGAAATAATAAATGGAAGATAATAATAAATCTTATTTCGGTGGAATCAAGTTTGGCTTGAAGTCTTTGCTTACAGGTCTTGGAGTCACCTTCCGCGAATATCTTACAAAGAAGGTAACCGAGCAGTATCCGGAGAACAGAAAGACCACGCTTCACGTTTCATCACGCCATCGCGGACGCCTTATCATGCCGCAGGATGCTGAGGGCAACAATAAGTGCATCGCATGTAAACTTTGTGAGATGGCTTGTCCTAACGGTACGATTAAGGTCGTACAGAAGACAATAGAAACCGAGGACGGTAAGAAAAAACGTGTCCTTGATGATTATATTTACGATTTGGGCGATTGTATGTTCTGTGAGTTGTGCGTTAATGCATGTCCTCATGATGCAATAAAGTTCGTAAATGATTTCGAGAACTCTACATTCGGCAGAGACAAGCTCGTTATGCATCTGAACAAGGAGAAATACGAACCTTCATTGCCTAATATCGAGGATGGCGGTGCTCCGCTGGAGATCGGCGTCTTTAACACTAAAATTAAATAAAAGGAGAACGTAGATATGGCTAATATAGTAATGTTTATAATTCTTGCTGTTGTCATCTTAGGTTCTGCGCTTATGTGCGTAATGACAAAGCGGATAATGAGAGCGGCCACTTTCTTGCTGTTCGTTCTTTTAGGTGTTTCTGGTTTATACTTCCTTCTTGACTACACTTTCCTTGGCGCTGCTCAGATAAGTGTTTATGCCGGAGGTGTAACTATGATTTATATTTTTGCTATTCAGCTTGTAAGCAAGCGTACTCTGCAGGGACTTGTTGAGCGCATGAAGGGAAGCCGTGTAGTATTCGGCGCCTTGATTACTCTGATAAGCCTTGTTACTGTTGTTGGCGTGTTCCTTAAGAACAAGTTCATCGACATGGCTGCTCAGCTGCCTGACGAGGAAGTGTCAATGAGTCTTATCGGTCACACTCTGATGGGTTCTGAGAAGTATCAGTATGTGCTTCCGTTCGAGTTTATCTCTGTATTCTTGCTGGCTTGCATTATTGGTGGAATCGTAATTTCAAGAAAGGAGTAATAACTTATGATACCAGTAGAATATTTCTTTGTGCTTTCAGCACTGTTGTTTTTTATAGGTGTGTTCGGGTTTATTACCCGCCGCAACCTGATTGCAATGTTGATTTCTGTTGAGCTGATTCTCAACTCTGTTGATATCAACTTTGCGGCATTCAACCGCCTGTTGTTCCCCGGACAGATGGAAGGTTTCTTCTTCACTTTGTTCAGCATTGGCGTTAGTGCTGCAGAAACAGCTGTTGCAGTGGCTATTATTATTAATGTTTACCGCAACTTCCATAGTGATCAGGTGAACTGTATTGAAAACATGAAAAATTAGTGTGTTATGGATTATGGTTATGTATTTTTAATACTCTTATTGCCGGCTCTGACATTCATTCTTCTCGGTTTGGCGGGTATGAAGATGTCACACAAGGTTGCCGGACTTATCGGAACTTGCTCTATAGCTATTGTTACAGTATTTTGCTACTACACAGCTTTTGAGTATTTCCTGATACAGGGAAGAGACGCTGCCACCGGCCTTTATCCTACGGTAACAGCATTTGATTTTACTTGGCTTAGATTTTCTGAGCTGCTGACATTTAATATCGGTTTCCGCATCACTCCTATTTCTGCGATGATGCTTATCGTTATATCAACTGTCAGTCTGATGGTCCACATCTATTCTTTCGGCTATATGCACGGAGAGAAGGGCTTTCAGCGTTATTATGCATTCTTGAGCTTGTTCACAATGTCAATGCTCGGACTGGTTGTTGCCACAAACATATTCCAGATGTATCTGTTCTGGGAGCTTGTGGGAGTTTCTTCATACCTCCTTATCGGCTTCTACTATCCTTTGCATGCAGCTGTTGCAGCTTCAAAGAAGGCATTTATCGTAACACGTTTTGCTGACTTGTTCTTCCTCATTGGAATCCTTATTTATAGCTTCTACGTAGGTACATTTAATTATGACTTGTCTCAAATGTCACCTGCACAGATGACAGCACTCAACCAGGCCGGTTGGATTCTGCCTACAGCATTGTTCCTGATGTTTATCGGTGGTGCTGGTAAGAGTGCAATGTTCCCGTTGCATATATGGTTGCCGGATGCTATGGAAGGTCCTACACCTGTCAGCGCACTTATCCACGCAGCAACAATGGTTGTAGCCGGAGTTTATCTTGTAGCAAGCCTTTTCCCGATATTTGTCAAGTTTGCTCCTGAGGCTTTGCATTGGGTTGCATACATTGCAGCGTTCACAGCCTTCTATGCAGCAGCCGTAGCATGCTGCCAGAGTGATATCAAACGTGTGCTTGCATTCTCAACAATCTCTCAGATTGGTTTCATGCTCGTCGCACTTGGCGTAAGCATGCCTGATCCTGAAACAGGCGCTGTAGCAATGACAGCTGAGTATGCTGATGCAAACGGACTTGGATATATGGCCGGAATGTATCACCTGTTTACTCATGCCATGTTTAAGGCTTGTCTGTTCCTCGGTGCAGGATGTATCATTCATGCTGTACATTCTAATGAAAAGATGTATATGGGCGGTCTGCGTAAGTATATGCCTGTAACTCACTGGACATTCCTTATTTCATGTCTTGCCATTGCAGGTATACCGTTCTTCTCAGGTTTCTGCTCTAAGGATGAGATTTTGGTTGCATGCTATAACTTCTCACCTGTCATGGGTGGAATCATGAGTGCAATAGCTGCAATGACAGCATTCTATATGTTCCGTCTGTATTACGTTATCTTCTGGGGCAAGAGTTATTATGAAACTCACAAGGCAGAGGGCGCTCACGAGCCTCACGAAGCTCCGCTTACAATGACAATTCCTCTTATTGTCCTTTCTGTAATAACCATGCTTGTTGGTATATTCGGAACATTGCATGTATTCGAGTTTGGTGAATTCGTTTCAGCAAACGGCATAGCATTCGGTACACACACTAACTGGTTCGTTGCCGGATTGAGCACTGTTCTTGCAATATGCGGTATTGCTCTTGCCACATATATGTATAAAGGTGAGGAGACTCCAGTTGCAGACATGCTTGCCCGCAAGTTCCCGAAACTTCACCGTGCAGCTTACAAGCGCTTCTATATGGATGAAGTTTGGATGTTTGTTACACACAAGATAATCTTCAAGTGTGTAAGCAAACCATTGGCATGGTTCGACCGTCATGTCGTTGACGGAGCCATGAACTTTATGGCCTGGGGTGCTAATGAATCCGGAGAAAGCATACGTGGCTGGCAGAGCGGTGACGTGCGTCAGTATGCCGTATGGTTCCTCACAGGTACCATTGCATTAGTATTGTTATGTATTTGTCTATAAAAGAAAACCGGTAAAATGAGTATATTAAGTTTATTTGTAGTTTTTCCCGTACTGATGTTGTTGGGACTTTGGTTAGCCCGCAATCTTAATCAGGTACGTGGCGTAATGGTTGCAGGAGCATCTTGTCTTTTGATCTTGTCAATCTGGCTTACGATTACATTCATACAGATGAGAGCTGCAGGCAACACAGATGAGATGTTGTTTACTTACAGCATACCTTGGTTCGCTCCGCTGAACATCGGCTATTCTGTAGGTGTTGACGGAATATCAGTGGTTATGCTTTTGCTCTCAAGCATCATCGTATTTACTGGTACTTTTGCATCTTGGCAGCTGAAGCCTATGACAAAGGAATACTTCCTCTGGTTCACTCTGCTGAGCACCGGTGTATATGGATTCTTCATCAGCACCGACCTGTTCACAATGTTTATGTTCTATGAGGTTGCTCTTATCCCTATGTATCTTCTTATCGGTGTATGGGGCAGCGGTCATAAGGAATATTCAGCAATGAAACTTACCCTTATGCTTATGGGTGGTTCTGCTCTCTTGATTCTCGGTATCATCGGAATATATTTCGGAAGTGGTGCAACCACAATGAATATCCTCGAGATTGCAGCAATGCACAACATTCCTGTTGCAGTTCAGAAGGTGTTCTTCCCGTTCGTATTCATCGGATTCGGCGTTCTTGGCGCTCTGTTCCCGTTCCACACATGGAGCCCCGACGGTCACGCTTCAGCGCCTACAGCAGTGTCAATGCTTCACGCAGGCGTGCTTATGAAACTTGGAGGTTACGGATGTTTCCGTATCGCCATGTTCCTTCTGCCTGATGCAGCACATGAGCTTGGATGGATATTCCTGATACTTACAACAATTTCTGTTGTTTATGGAGCTTTGTCAGCATGTGTACAGACCGACTTGAAGTATATCAACGCATATTCTTCAGTTTCTCACTGCGGTCTTGTATTGTTCGCATTGCTCATGATGACCAAGACATCTTGCACCGGAGCTGTTCTCCAGATGCTTTCTCACGGTTTGATGACAGCATTGTTCTTCGCTCTTATCGGTATGATTTACGGCCGTACACACACACGTGACGTACGTAAGCTCGGCGGATTGATGAAGATAATGCCATTCCTCAGTGTTGGTTATGTTATTGCCGGTTTGGCTAACCTCGGTTTGCCTGGCTTCTCAGGATTTATTGCAGAGATGACTATTTTCGTAGGATCATTTGCTAATAATGACGTATTCCACCGTACTTGCACCATCATCGCATGTACAAGTATCGTTGTAACGGCTGTCTACATTTTGCGTGTTGTCGGCAAAATCCTTTATCAGAAGGTTGCTGATCCGCATTATCTGACACTTACCGACGCAACCTGGGATGAGCGCGTGGCTGTATGCTGTCTTATATTCTGCGTAGCAGGACTCGGTCTTGCTCCGTTATGGGTCAGCGATGTTATCGATAATGCAATGATACCAATCCTTGACCATATTAACAACGTTTCAGCTATTGCATCAATATAATAAATCAGCAGAAAAATGAATTACAGTCAATTTCTTAATATGATTCCGGAAGCCACACTGATGGCTATCCTTGTTATCTTCTTCATTGCCGATTTCGCATCATCTCGCAAAAGTGAGCGCAAGTGGTTCAATCCGCTGGTTTGCATACTGATGTTGCTTCAGGTGCTTGTCAGCGTGTTCCAGCATGACGCAGTTTCTGCTTTCGGCGGAATGTATGTTACCACTCCGGCCGTAAATGTAATGAAGACTATATTGGCTGCCGGCACACTTATCGTTCTTATTCAGAGCCGCAAGTGGCTGAGCAGACCGGACACTTCGTTCAAAGAGGGCGAGTTCTATATGCTTGTCGTATCAACACTGCTCGGTATGAACGTCATGATGAGTGCAGGACACTTCCTTATGTTCTTCCTCGGACTTGAAATGGCATCTGTGCCTATGGCATGTCTTGTTGCTCTCGACAAATACCGTCACAATTCAGCTGAGGCTGCTGCCAAGTTTATCCTTACAGCAACATTCTCAAGCGGAATAATGCTTTATGGTATTTCGTTCATCTATGGTGGAGTAGGTACTCTCTACTTCGATGATGTTGCAACAGTTCTTGCACAGAAGCAGAATCTTACAATGAACGTCATGGGTATGGTGTTCTTCATGAGCGGTCTTGGATTCAAGATTAGTCTTGTTCCTTTCCACTTCTGGACAGCCGATACATATCAGGGCGCTCCTACAACAGTTACCGGTTATCTTAGCGTAATCTCTAAGGGTGCTGCTGCATTTACACTCATGGCTATTCTCATGAAGGTGTTTGCTCCGCTTACTCCGTATTGGACTTACGTTATGTATGTACTCGTTGTACTTAGCATCACCATCGCCAACCTGTTTGCCATCCGTCAGAAAGAGCTCAAGCGCTTCATGGCCTTCAGTTCTATCTCTCAGGCCGGTTATATCATGCTGGCTGTCATCGGTGACAATGCCCTCGGTGTAGCTGCTCTGTCTTACTACGTACTGGTTTATGTAGTAGCCAACCTGGCAGTGTTCACTGTAATCGGAGTTGTAGAGGAAAACAACAACGGTATTACAAAGATGGATGCCTACAACGGTTTCTATTCAACTAACCCCAAGCTGTCTTTGCTTATGACATTTGCGCTGTTCTCTCTCGGCGGTATTCCTCCGTTCGCAGGTATGTTTAGCAAGTTCTTCGTGTTCATGGCAGCTTTGGAGGAGGGTTCTGTCCTCACACACATTGTAGTATTCGTTGCTTTGATCAACACTGTGATAAGTCTTTACTACTATCTGCTTATCGTTAAGGCAATGTACATCAAGACTTCAGAGAATCCTCTGCCTACATTCAAGAGCGACTGCAATACAAAGCTTGCTCTTACAATCTGCACTGCAGGCGTGCTTCTTTGCGGTGTTTGCAGTTTCTTCTACGATTGGATTTGGGCTGCTCTTTAATATTGAATTTTATTTGACAATAATATCATAAACATGTATGGCCAAAGATTCGGTATAGTCCGGTCTTTGGCCATATTGTTTTTTATAATCGTAGTATTGCTTACGTTTGTTTATCTTTGAAGCTTATTTCTTTATGGCAATATTTACAGTGTATTCTGACAGTGTCATGTCGTGAGAGGTGAAAACTATGCCTTTGTATAGGTAATTTGTTTAGCATGTTTGAAAAATTAAGTATTTAATCTTTTGTCTCAGAGCGTGTATATTCAGATTGTTATATTATTAGACTTTTTATATTCACTTTTTCCCTTATGGTTATAAATCGTCCATTTTATGAAGATTTAAGAGTAAAAAATCTTGTCATTATTATTTTTCATTCTAGCAAAAACAGAGTTCTTTATTACTGCTTTTGGCCTGTTCTTATGTCATATTTCATCCATTTTCAACCTTAAATCAGTCTAGTTTTATGCCAATAATAGCCCATTTTCGCTATAAAACATGTCCTTTTATCATGCAAAAGGCATCGAATTGCAGTGTAAAAGACGGCCTTTTATGATGCAAAAGGCCATCTTTTGTGTTATGTCGTCTTTTCATTCATGCATTGACTTTTGTTAAGTGCTTGATATGCTGACTTTTATATTAAAAGCATTATTTTATGCAAAATTCGCCCTTTAATATGTTTTATTTTGTGAGATGTCTGTTCTGGAGGCCTTAAACGTAATTTAGATTTTTACGATTTTTCCTAAAAGTACCATTTTGATTTATTCTCATTTTGCTTGTTATGCATATACAATTAGATGGTTAGAGTGTATATTTGTTTCAGTTTTAGGGTGAAATGTCGTTATTTTTGTGTATGTTTGCATCAAGAAATAATGATTAATGATGGAGAATCTTAAAGACAAAAAGATAGCAGTGCTGCTTTCCGGCGGCGTAGACAGTTCGGTTGTGGTTTATGAATTGGCACGTCAAGGATTGCATCCTGATTGCTTTTATATAAAAATAGGACCCGAGGAAGAAGAGGAGTGGGACTGTTCGAGCGAGGAAGACCTTGAAATGGCTACGGCTGTTGCAGCCAAGTATGGCTGTAAGCTCCGGGTAATAGATTGCCATAAGGAATATTGGGAGCAGGTGACTAAATATACGATGGACAAGGTGCGTAACGGACTTACGCCTAATCCTGACGTTATGTGCAACCGACTTATTAAGTTTGGAGCCTTTGACCAAAAGGCAGGACACGACTATGATTTGATTGCAACGGGGCATTATGCGCAGACTGAAATAATCGACGGACAGAAATGGCTCGTTTCCAGTCCTGACCCGGTGAAGGATCAGACCGACTTTCTTGCTCAAATATACGACTGGCAGTTGCGTAAGGCACTGTTTCCGATAGGACATTATATGAAGGACGAGGTGCGCGAGATAGCCGAGCGCGAGCATCTTGTCAATGCAAAGCGCAAGGATAGCCAGGGCATCTGTTTCCTCGGCAAGATCAACTACAATGATTATATCCGCCGTTATCTTGGTGAAAACCCCGGAGATGTGCTCGAACTTGAAACTGGAAAGAAGATAGGAATGCACAAAGGCTTGTGGTTTCACACCATCGGACAGCGTCACGGACTTGGCTTTGGCGGCGGACCTTGGTATGCTGTCAAGAAGGATATGAAGCGCAACATTCTGTATGTAAGCAAGGGATATGAGCCGTTGACGGCTTATAAGAAAGACTTTGCCATACATGATTTCCATTTTCTTACATGCAATCCGTGGAACGATGCCGACGAGATTAATGTTACATTCAAGATACGTCATACGCCCGAATACCATCCCGCAACGTTGGAACGCAAGGGAGAAGGCGAGTATGTTGTACATTCAGAGCATCTTATTCAGGGCGTGGCCCCTGGTCAGTTCTGTGTCGTTTATGACGAGAATCATCATAAATGTTTCGGCAGTGCAGAAATTTCATGGAATGAGTAGGCATAACTTTGGCTGAACTGCATTGTCTTTGTTTTCATATAATAACTCAAAATATAAATTTAAACTTTATACAGCTATGATATTGTCAACAACACCAACAATAGAAGGCAGACCCGTCAAGGAGTATCTTGGCGTGGTTACGGGTGAGGTTATTGTAGGAGCCAACGTATTTAAGGATTTTCTTGCTGGCATAAGAGATTTCTTCGGAGGCCGCAGCAGTTCGTATGAGGGCGTCCTGCGCAAGGCAAAAGACAATGCGCTTGCTGAGATGTCCGAACGTGCAAGTGCTCTCGGCGCCAATGCCATAGTAGGTATTGACCTCGATTATGAGACAGTGGGCGAGTCTGGCTCCATGCTTATGGTGTCTTGCAGCGGCACGGCCGTGATTATTTAGTAAATACATTTTGCATACCGTTTTTTTGTATTGTTCATTTCGCCTTGTGGCATTTTATCAGCCTCAAGGCGTCTTTTGTCTTTATATCATGTCTGTAATATTTTCTGCGCTTAGTATTACAAAATGATATGTTTAATGCTCTCTATCCATTATCTTGGATAGCTTATTGGCCTTTTAATGCATATAATGTATTGTCTTAAATTGTTTTGCCTAATAAATCTTAACTTTAATTGTTTGCCTATATTGTATAAATGTTGTAAATTTGCACCCTAAAATTAATCAAAGAAATTAATAAAAAATGACTCACAATTTGTTGAAAGGTAAGCGCGGTATTATTTTCGGCGCGCTTAATGAAGATTCCATAGCATGGAAAGTAGCCGTGAAGGCTGTAGAAGAAGGCGCTTCAATAACCTTGAGCAACACTGCAATGGCATTGCGCATGGGTACTCTCGATGAGCTTAGCAAAAAGCTTAACGCACCTATAATTGCTGCTGATGCTACAAGTGTGGAGGATTTGGAAAAAGTTTTTGCCGAGTCAGTTAAGTTGTTGGGCGGTAAAATCGACTTCGTACTCCATTCTATCGGTATGAGTCCCAACGTGCGCAAGCACCGTACTTACGACGATCTTGATTACAATTATCTGCAGAAGACTCTCGACATCTCAGCTATTTCGTTCCACAAAATGCTTCAGGTTGCCAAGAAGCAGGATGCCATTGCTGAGTATGGTTCTGTTGTTGCTCTTACTTATGTTGCAGCACAGCGTACATTCTTTGGATATAATGATATGGCTGATGCAAAGAGTATGCTCGAGAGCATCGCACGCAGTTTCGGATATATTTATGGCCGTGAGAAGCATGTCCGCATCAACACAATATCTCAGTCGCCTACTGCAACTACAGCAGGTAAGGGTATCAAGGACATGGACAACCTGATGGACTTTGCCAACAAGATGTCTCCACTCGGCAATGCCAACGCTGAAGAGTGTGCTGACTATTGCGTTATGATGTTCTCTGACTTCACTCGCAAGGTTACAATGCAGAACCTTTACCACGACGGTGGTTTCTCTTCTATGGGTATGAGCCTGCGTGCAATGAACCAGTACGCTAAGGATCTTGCTCCTTATGAGGACGAGAACGGAAAGGTTATCTACGGATAATTATAACTGTCTGTAGTTTAGATAAAATGAAAGGACAATGCCTTTTAAGGGTATTGTCCTTTTGTTTTGTTTGGGTATTTATGCTTGTTGTGTGTTATTTTTGGGGCGTCAAGCATAAATTTTAGCTTGTTAAATTTATTGTTTTTTCCAGTTTTCACTCAGTTTTTCCCACGAATCTCTGAATGAAGTCATCTTGTCGAATATGATGTTTGCACCTTCATCGGCAAGCATCTTGTCAGGCAGTGGACCTGTGTTTACTGCCACTGTGAATATGTTGGCTGCAACTCCGGCTCTCACTCCTAACGGCGCATTTTCTACAACAATGCCTTCCCAAGGCTCAACGCCGGCTTTTTTAAGTCCGCACAGATAAGGCTCAGGATTGGGCTTGCCGTGTTTGACGTCAAAACTGCTGATTATCAGATCTCTGTGTATGAGTCCGTTAAATTCGCTTTCAAGCTTGTCAAGCAAACTTCTTTGACCGCTTCCTGTAACAACGACAATCTTCAGCCCGTCTGCCTTGATTTTTCTCATGAGTTCTTCTACACCCTCCATCTTTTCAGCTTTGGAGCATCTTTTAAACTCATTAGACTTTTCTTCATACATCATGGCTGATTCTTCATCAGTGATGTCTTTGTTCCACTGGCGCTTGGCTAACAGCTTAATGGTTTCAACACCTCTCATTCCTTCAAATTCATAAGCCTCTTCAGGAGTTATGTTGAGTCCGAACTTCTTCATCGACTTATTCCAGCTCATTGCATGATAGGGCATACTGTTATACAAAACACCATCCATATCAAAAAGAACGGCTTTGGGCTTAAAAGCCTCAAAGCCGTGTCTTTCCAAGTATTGTTTTATTTCTTTTTCAAACATAGTCAGTCACATTGTATGACGCCGCAAGCCATGCTGTATACTTCCTTTATTGTCTATTATGCCAGTTGCTTGCGGCTTTTCATTTTTGCCATGAGATTTTCATGGCTTATAGAGATTTATTATTTCTCTTTTGCCAGACGCTCTTTGATAGCCTTGCTGTCTTCCTCGTAACCAGGTTTGTCGAGCAGTGCAAACATATTCTTCTTGTATGCCTCAACTCCCGGCTGGTTAAACGGATTAACACCTAAGATGTTGCCGCTTATTCCGCAAGCTTTCTCAAAGAAGTAGATAAGCTGTCCGATATAATATTCGTTCAATACGGGGACAGATATTCTGATGTTTGGCACTCCGCCGTCTACGTGAGCCAGGCGAGTTCCGAGTTCAGCCATCTTGTTTACTTCGTCAACACGCTTGCCTGCGAGGAAGTTCAGACCGTCAAGGTTTTCCTCGTCGTTAGGGAAGAGAAGTTTCTTAGCAGGCTCCTCAATGCTGATTACAGTTTCATAGATTGAGCGCTCGCCCTGCTGAATCCACTGTCCCATTGAGTGAAGGTCAGTTGTGAAGTCACAAGAAGCAGGGAATATACCCTTGTTGTCCTTGCCTTCGCTCTCACCGAATAGCTGTTTCCACCATTCGCTGATAAAGTGAAGTTTCGGCTGATAGTTGACCATTATCTCAATCTTCTTGCCGGCCTGGCTGTAGAGTCCGTTACGGACAGCAGCATAGATGGCAGCTGGATTCTCGTTGTAGGCAACGTCTTTACCGCAGGCTTTTTCCATGTCAGCAGCACCTTCAACAAGTTTTGTAATGTCAAATCCAGCGCAAGCGATAGGCAGAAGACCTACCGGAGTGAGTACAGAGAAACGTCCGCCAACGTTGTCGGGAATAACAAATGTCTTGTATCCTTCTTTGTCTGCAGCAGCTCTTGCGGCACCTTTCTTTGCATCAGTAACAGCAACGATGACTTTTTTAGCCTCCTCTTTGCCTCTTTGCTCTTCGCATTGTTTCTTCAGCAGTCTGAATGTGAGGGCTGTTTCAGTTGTTGTTCCTGATTTAGATATGTTGATGACACCGAATTTCTTGTCTTTAAGATACTCAGTAAGCTCATACAGATAGTCTTCGCCAATGTTGTTTCCTGCAAACAGAATTGTAGGATTGCTCTTGTCGTTAACTAGCCATGCGAAAGAGTTGCTCAAAGCCTCAATAACGGCACGTGCGCCAAGATAACTTCCGCCGATACCTGCAACAACGATAGCCTCACAGTTTTCGCGCAGAGTGTTAGCGCAGTCCTGTATCTCTTTAAGGAATTCAGGTGTTATTGATGATGGCAAGTGCAGCCAACCCAAGAAGTCGTTACCAGGACAAGTTCCGTTTTCAAGTGCCTCTTGAGCTTCCTTTACTTTAACTTCATAGTTCTCAACTGTTCCTTCCTTTAGGAATTGAACGGCTTTGGATACATCTAATTTAATATTTTCCATTGTTGTTTATATAGATTTTATGATCTTTATCTGAATGAATCAGTTAAAAGTTTTATTTCAATTTGTGGTGATATGCGTTCATAAAGAATGTTGTAAACGGCGTCAAGGATAGGCATGTTTACGTGGCAGTGACGGTTAATTTCTTTCATGCATTTAGTTCCGAAATAGCCTTCTGCTATCATTTCCATTTCAATCTGGGCACTCTTTATGCTGTATCCTTTGCCGATCATTGTGCCGAAAGTCCGGTTTCTTGAAAAGTTTGAGTATCCGGTTACGAGCAAGTCGCCCAAATAAACCGAGTCGGTTATGTTACGGTCAATGGGATGGATAGTCTTAAGAAAGCGCGACATCTCCTGAACGGCATTTGACATCAGCACCGACTGAAAGTTGTCTCCATATTTCAGTCCGCTACAAACTCCGGCTGCAATGGCATATACATTTTTCAGAACAGATGAATATTCTATTCCAATAACGTCGCTGCTTATTTTTGTCTTGATATAGTCACTTGCTAAAATTTCAGAGAAAGCAAGTGCTTTTTCGCGGTCGCTGCAGCCTACAGTGAGGTATGAAAGTCGTTCAAGAGCCACTTCTTCAGCATGTGACGGACCTCCCAGACATGCAAGATTTTCGTAAGGAACGTCATATACCTGATGGAAATATTCAGAACAAACAAGATTTTCATCAGGCACGATTCCCTTTATGGCTGTGATAACGAATTTGTCTTTTATCCTTGTCTTAAGTTTTTTCAGATGGTTCTTTAAGTATGGCGAGGGAGTTACAAATATCAGGGTGTCGTAAGCCTGCACTATTTTATTGATGTCGCTTGAAAATCCAATCTCGTCAATATTGAAATGAACGCTTGTGAGATATGCCGGATTGTGTCCGAGCCTTTTGAAGTCTTCAATGCGGTCGTCACGGCGCATATACCATCCGATATGATGTGTGTGCCCCACCACAATTTTGGCAATGGCGGTAGCCCAGCT
>ULPD01007060.1_pt1 | contig 21610 bp, 19 predicted proteins | sample 1953161 | NCBI WGS metagenome assembly ULPD01 (sample SAMEA4835619, study PRJEB28245) | human gut metagenome | biome: gut microbiome; material: fecal sample | place: Denmark | collected 2008
TTTGATTTGCTCGACACGCCGGAATAATCATTGATATTAAGCCAATTCAAGCACGTTATTCATAGCCAGGCTGGGCAGCGCAAGTTCCGGTTCTCTATCGATTTAGACGAACCTGACTGCGCTCCCATCCTGGTTTTCGAGAACTCGTTCGGTTGCGACGAGCTGCTCTACTGCACGGGTACACACACCGTGGCACCTACCTATAAGCGTAGCCAAGGCTACATCGGCAAGTTTAACCGCAACTACGAGATAGCCGAGACACGCACCTTCAAGGCTGACACGGGCTTCCTCACGTTCGCAATGGCGAATTGGGCTGACGAGCTCTTCCGATCTAAGAGCATACATGTGGTGAACTTCAAGGACGGACACCCAAATGTAGGCAAAGAGGTCATTGTCACCGACTCAAAGTCGGAGTACAACAACAACGACGAGTCGATGCCACGCTTCACCTTCAGCTACCAGTATGCTCAGCGCAACCACAACGTGTTCGACACGCTGCGCTCCGGACGCATCTTTGACAACACCTTCGACAATACCTTTGAATGATGGGCGCTATACACTTTGCTGACATGCTGCGCCTGCTCGATCAGGCTTATCAGCACCGCTCACTCGTCGACATCCATGCGTGGGAGGGTGGCACCGGCGAGTTGCTGCACTACAAGGGCTGGCTTGTGCACCACGTCAACTGGCGCGGCGGTTATGTGCGCCTGCGCAACCCTCGCAACCGTGCCATACGTGCATTGCCACAGATTTTTATTATACAAATCAATAACAAACGTGTTTACTTATGACCAATAGCAACACTCTTCTGCCAACATCGGCGCAGCCTGATGCCGAAGGCTTCCGCCGCTATCGCATAGCTCCGTCAGGCATAGGCTCGGCGGGGCAGAGCAACTCCGTGACTTCCGAGTATGGATCCGACTCGAACACCATCTTCGACGATGATCGATTGCCTGGCAGTAATCTCGTGCGTCCAATCACCGTCGGCGGCAAGCAGTATAAGTACGTGCAGTGGGGCTACGACGACCAGCTGCCTTATCGTCTGCGCCGCGAGATAATGTCTAACATGATTACGGCGCAGTGCCAGCAGTTCAATATCGTGTCATGCTATGGTCAGGGCGTGCGCTTCGTCGATCGCAAGACAAAGCAAGATGTCTCCGAACCTGACATACTGCAGTTTTGCCTACGCAACTCGCTTCAGGAGGTATTTCTGGAGCAGGCTACGGATATGAAGTTCTACTCGTTCTCGGTGACGGTGGTCATCCTCTCGCGCGACGGCGAGCGTATCGTGACGGTGCGCAACAAGGATGCCTCCTACTGTCGCTTCGAAGCTGCATCGAGCACCCATAGCGGCAAGCCGGAGCACGTGTTCTATGGCGACTGGCGCTTGGGCTTCCTCGACGAGTCGAAGATAGAGGCAATCCCTTTACTCGACTACTGGGATCCATTAGGCGACCTCCTGGTGCGCATGGGTGCCGACCCCGACCCACAGACGGGTCTGCGACGCAAGCCTACAAAAGACCGCAAATTCGCCATCGTGAGCCGCATGGCAACGCCGGGCACGCAGACATACCCCGTGCCTTACTACTCGTCGATATTCCGCGACACGTGGTTCGACATCTATCGTCTGATAGGCATCGGCAAACGCTACATGATTAAGAACACGTCGGCTCCAAGGGTGCAGATTGAGGTGCACGACGACTACTGGGATAACGTGTGCGACAACGAGATGATCTCTGACGAGCAGAAGCGCCGAGAGCGCAAGGAGCAGGAGAAGCAGAACATCATCGACTTCGTGACGGGCATCGAGAACGCCGGCAAGGCGATGATCAGCGGCTACTACGTAGACCCCAACGGCAAGGAGAACCGCATGGTGCGCATCGTACCGCTCAACGATGCCTCGAAGAAGGAGGGTGGAAACTGGAGCGACGACATGTCTGAGGCTTCTAACGCTCTGTGCTTCGCCTTCGGCATTCACCCGAACCTGGTGGGTGCTACGCCCGGCAAGAGCCAGATGAACAACTCGGGCTCCGACAAGCGCGAACTCTTTACGCTGAAGCAGGCTATCGAGAAGCCTTGCCACGACGTGATGTGCAAGCCCTATCACGTGATACTCCACTACAACAAATGGCATGAAAAAGCCACTGTTGACGTACCGATGATCATGCTCACAACGCTCGACAAGAAGCGAGATGCGAAGAAGGTGAGCGCAAGCAATGAGACTATAGAGTAATTATTAACATTCGCCTCGTAGCTTACACAAAGCTTAACGAGGCTCATAAGGCATAGTATGATAGCAATATTAAAAGAAGATTTTGAACGCTCACTGCCAGTGGGCGCATCTGCACACGACGAGGTATTCGAGGCAGTGTACCCTGCCATAGAAGCAGCACTCAACAATTACTACGACATGCTGCTCGGCGAGCCTGGTGCTCAGCGAGTTGAGTCGACCGACGAGAGCGAACCGTTAAAGTATTACTTTAAGATGTTGGTGTGCGTAGATGCCTTCCTCTCGGTGCTCAGACAGCTCGACCTCGTGCTCACTTCTACAGGCTTCGGCATAGTGTCGAACGACACTATATCGCCGGCATCGAAGCAGCGTGTTGATGCCCTTGAGGCCCAGCTGCGCACTGCACAGTGCCGTGCGCGTGCTATGGTGGTACAGCTGCTGCGCTCTGAGGAGTGGGGTGTGACAGAGCAGGCGCAGAACTTCGTGCGCCACATATACACGGAGCACTACTTCTTCTTTGCACAAGGCATCCCAAGCCGGTCGTACAAGGACTGGGAGGCTATGCAACGTGCTATCAGCGAGGCAGAGGAGCAGCTGCGCGTGCGCTTCTCCGACGAGCAGATAGACGATGTGCTGAAGGCTTATCGCTGCAAGGACAAAAAGAATATGGCAGAGTACGGAGGGTTCGTTCAGCTGGCGCGCGACTTTGTTGACCTCTGGGCTACCGACGGTGACGGAGCACTGCACTCCGCTCTCTTCCGACGCATGGAGCGCCTCGTTGAGGGCAATCCGGAAACATTCTGCATTTACCCCACTACTACGGCGTACAGCTCGGCACACATACTGACGTTCAGCAACAAAAAAGAATCTTCTGCATTTCTCTTCAATGGATAAAATAGAACTCACATGCCCCAAGTCGTGGAGCGAGCTGACACAAGAGCAGCTGCGCTACACCTTCTTTCTGCTTTCCACCTTCGCCGACAAGGTGATGGTGAAGACATATATGTTCGTGCGCTTCACTGGTATCAACGTCATCAAGAAGAACCGCTTCGGATGGCAGTGTGTCTACCAGCCCGAGGGTGAGAAGCGCAAACGAGTGTTCTATCTGCAGCTATGGCAGATACGCTCGTTCCTGGAGCAGCTCGCTTGGGTGGACAGCATAGAGCAAATGGATAATAGGTTGGATGTTGTCCAGGGGCTCGAAGCTGTCCATCCATTGCTGCAGGAGGACACCGAGCACCATCGCATCATAACCTTCGAGGAGTACCTCTGCATGGAGAAGTACTACCAACGCTTTCACTCTACGGGCAATGATGACGCTATCGATGTGCTCGCCTCTTTCCTCTACCGCAATCCCGACTTCTCGCGACCAGCAGAACTGACACTGACACCTGCGGAGCGCCTTGCCACGCTCGCATGGTTTGCACACGTGAAAGTCGTCATGTCGCACGCTTTCCCACACTTCTTCCGCAGAACGGAGAGCGACGACGACATATCCGAGCTATCGATGCTGCAGTCGTTCAATGTGCAGCTGCGTGCTCTCACCGACGGCGACGTGACAAAGGAGACGCTTGTGAAGCAGACAGACTGCTGGCGTGCTCTTACTGAGCTCGAAGCCAAAGCGCGTGAGGCAGAGGAGTTCAAACGCAAATATCCTAAGCTAACAAGTTAATATACGTGATATATGAAAGACTTATTTCCGGCTCTCGACTACTTCACTCAACTCGCGAAGAGCAACCGCCTCGCCACCGAGCATGACTTCCACCCATGTCTTTGCTCTGGTCCCGACTCGATACAAGGTGTTATGGACTCGTTCCGCAAGTACAAGAACTTCATCATGGTCGACGACACCACATCGCAGCAGACCTTCAGCAACGGTGTGGGCTATTTCCGACGCGATGTGTACACCGTCTTCATCGTAGCTCACTACCGCTACGACGACATGGCGGAGCGCGAGCAGAAGTTGAACCTCTGCCGCCAGTTGTTCCGACAGTTTCATTCCCGACTGCTGCACGATCGCGATGGACTCGGCGACGAGCGTCTGACATACCTGCAGCTGAACAACATCTACTCTACCGAGCTCGGTCGCTACGCCATGAATGGCGTGACGGGACTCTACTTCATGGTGCAGAACGAACAACCTATAGATATTAGTTATGAGCAGTCAGAATGGACTTAAACCGAACATGACCGATGCCGAGCACCAGAAATGGCTTGAGGGTTGGAGCGAGTTTATGGTTAAGATGTGGCGCGAGCGTATGATGCAGTTCGCGCCACCAGTTTACGATACCGGTGCTTTGTCGCGCTCCGTGCAGGGTGTCATACATCCTGGTCCGGTGACATCGATAGAGCACCGTTTTTTGGAGTATGGCATCTACGTAGCGCGTGGTGTCGGCAACGGCTACAGCCATAACAACGGTGGCGACCTGGCATTCCTGAAGGACTGGAAGTCGAACCCACACCACCGGCAGAAACGCGACTGGTTCTCAAAGAAGTACATGTACTCGCTACACCGTCTCAACGAGTTCGAGGCTGCTTACTACGGCACTACATACAATGGTCTCGTGTCATCATTCCTACGGCAGCTCTTCACTGGTGGTTCAAGCACCATCGACCGCGCAGTAGCGCAGCTGTAGTGCTTTTCTCGTTTTTTTATTCTCGCCTCCATCGCCTTATCTTTGTATCATAAAAATAACATCAGAGTAATATGTCAACAAATAACGATAGCCTACGCAAAGACTTGGAGCAGATACGCGACGAGCGTGCTACTCATGCTAACACCGCACAACGCATCGGCAATGCGCTGCTGGGGCTGTTGCAGGTTATTGAGCAGAAGCTGGACCTAAGCCGTTTTCTGCGACGCGACATTGACGACAAGGCAGAGGGGCATATACGCTTCTTGCGCGGACTATCTGTAGGTTCTGGTACACACGGCATGGCTCAAGATGGCTCTGCAATACTGAGCAAGCTCACATCAATGCTTTACAGCACCGAATCGCAGTCGGGCTTCGGCTTGGTAGACCGCGGTGACGGCAAGTATCGCCTTGACATCACTGACCTTATGGTGTGGGGTAAAGCCATTTTCAACGAGCTGGAGGTGCGCAAGCTCTCATACGTTGGTGGCAATATCTACCTCAGTGGTGCTGGTAGCAAGATTGTGGCTGTGCAAGAAATATATGACCTTCAACGCAACCTCACCGGGTGGAAGTGTTTCTTGCTCGCAGACGACGGCACAACGGCTACGCAGAACTATTGGAAAATTGGCGACCAAGCACGCTGCCAGACTTTCGACATTAAGCCTGGTGTGTACGAGGGCAAACAGAACCACCTCTACTGGCGCATTGTAACAGAGGTGAGCACCGAGGCTGAAGTGGTTACGAATGGTATGGGGGATGTGCTCTATGATGGCAAGTTGTTTAATTGGATCGTGCTCGCCAAAGGTAACTGCGCGGAGGGTAGCGATGAGCCAACTGCAGGAGATACCATTGTGCTTGACGGCTGCCAAGACCCTTTAAAGATGGATCGTCAGGGGGTGCTTATGTTGGAGACTACTGGACCTGATACGCCACGCATCGTTGCTTACAAGGGTGTCAATAGCTACACGCATGATGGCAGAGAGGTGTTCTGTCTGTCGCCGAATGGCTCGCGCATAACATCTACGTCGTTCGAGTGGGTCTCATCATCTGGTCAGACTATACACATGGTGAACTACCGCGGTGAATGGCAGCGTGGCACTACTTACGACTATTACGACCAGGTGAACCACAACAACGCTGTGTGGCTCTGCACTAACGAGAGCGGTACTGCAGCTGAGCCGGTGAACGGCTCGGCGGACTGGCTGAAGCAAATCGAAGGTGAGAAGGGCGAGAAGGGAGATCCAGGCGAGGATGGCTTGGCGTATCAAATAGTGATAACGAGTAGTTCGGGCACGGTGATGATAAACGGCACCGGGCAGTTGACTCTCGAAGCTAAACTGTTACGCAACGGCGAGGACATAAGCGACACCATAAGCGATAGCGCGTGGTCGTGGCGAAGACAATCGGCAGATACGGCAGATGATGTAACGTGGAATACTCTGCATGAGGGTATCGGTAGAGTCTGCGTTGTAAGTAGTGACGATGTCGTAAGGCAGGCGCAGTTCGAGTGTGAGGTATTGGATTTAGCGTTTTGATATTTCATTTATAACGACTTATATTTATTAACAATTTAAAAAACAAAAAAATATGGCAAAAGTTTTAGCGAATGGTCAAATTACAATCGTTGACCTTAACGACGGTAAAGCCGTTCAGTGTTTCACGCAAGCTTCAAGGGGTCAGACTCAAATCTTCACTCCTGATACTGATGTGTACGCTCCGAGTTACACAACGAGTGCACCTAACGTCATCACAGCTCGTGTGTATGTGACGGGTAGCTCGACCGACCAAGCTTCGACAGCAGCTTGTACCAATTGGAAGTGGACTGTAGACGGCGCAGCAGCGACACCAGTGCAGGGCAAGTCGTATCAACTCAACATCGTCAGCAACATTGCGAAGAATGGCAGCGTGAAGAATATCGAGTGGGCATGTACCTATACCGACCCTGAAACACAAGCCACAACGGAGTGCAGAGGCTATCTGACCATCAGCTTGGCAAAGTCGGGTGGTGCTTTACAGACGGTGCAGATAGAGACTCCTGACGGCAACACATTCGACTCTACAAACAGTTCCAAGCCATTGCGTGCTGTGGCTAAATTCTTCCGCGGCAATGTGCAAGACACTACACTGACAAGCATGACGTGGGAGGTGCTCAATATCAGTGCTGGCACCTGGAGTGCAGTAGCTGCTGGCAACGTCACCACATCGGGTGGCGTGAGCACGCTGAATGTGAATGCCAACGATGTGCTGAACTTCCAGACATTCCGTTGCACGGTGAAGGATGGTACTGATACTGCTAACGCAATAATCACGTTCTTCGATGCCAGCGACCCTTACGTCGTATATATCAAGTCGCCCTCTGGCGATAAGATTGTCAATGGTGCTCAGTCAACAGAGCTATTCGCACAAGTATGGAAGGATGGTCAGGTGGTCGAAGATGGTATGGCTGTTAAGGCTGATAGTACCCACGCCTGCAAATTTCAGTACAAGTGGACTAAGTACAACTCGAACGGCGTAGCAACGAACTGGGCTGGCACAACAAGTCCGGTGAATGCGTCAACAAAGCCGTATGTCACGGTATCGGCCGCTGATGTTTCCGTGAGAGGTACATTTACTTGTGAGGTGTCTAAAATATAGGGCACCTCACCCTATTTTCTAAACTTAAAGGTATGGCAACAGTAATTGCAAGGGGACAAATAACCATTGTGGTTGTGAAAGATGGCGACAAGGGGGATAAAGGTGACAAGGGTGACAAAGGTGATAAGGGAACTGCTGGCACTGATGCTTACACTGTTGAGCTTCAAGGTGCACCTATCACCATCTCTACTTCTGATGACGGAGTACCATCCGGCACAACATCGGGCGGCATCAACACCTATGGTTATGCTACAGTAGTGTGCCGTAAGGGTGGTGCCGTCGTGAGCGCAAATTCTATTACTATCAAAACGCCTGTTAACTGCACGGCAAGTGTGTCGGGCACATCGGTTCGTATCAACTCCATACGCACATACAGCACCGGTTGCAATACTATGTACTACACCGATGGCTATGTCGATGTGTCGGTGGTGGTGGGTGGCAAGACGTTCGTCGTGCGTCTGACGTGGCACTTAGACTACACCAAGTACTTAGGCGGACTCAAAACGACTTCGCGTCAGCTGCAGTCAAACTACACAGAACTGACAAATAAGGTGGACGGTATGCCGCTGCAAACAAACTCAGCACTACAACAATACTCTTCCGAGATCCTGCAGTCGGCACGCGAGATATCTCTGAAGGTGGGCTATGCTCTCGCCGATCGGCGCAACCTTCTTGCAGGCTCTACATTCAATAAACGAGGCTTAGGCCCAGACTTTCTGCGAGCTAAAATATACCGCACGTCGTCACACGATGGAGCTAATGTAGTATTCCTGCCCGAGGCGAAGGCTGCTGGCCCAGTGTGGCAAAGTGGCGGTGTCGGCTTGGGTAATATACATGTCGAGAAGGGCAAGACGTACACCATCTCGTTTTGGACAAAAGCCAAGTCTGTTAGTGTGAGCTTCGCAGCCGAAGTAAAATGGAAATCTTCCGCCACTGATAAAACCAACCCCGCTGGTTATACAGGCCCAAATGGCAGTGCTTATTTAGGTGCAGATGCAGTCACTCCGAGTGAAGGCTGGCACCTCTATCAGCGCACATTCACCGTTGCTAAGAACGCATCTTATGAGTGGATTTCTGTTGGCTGCTTGAAAATTAACGACTCCACCGCAAGCCAGCAGGCGTACATCGCCCACCCTATACTCATTGAGGGCACAGCGAAGGATCTCGTATGTTGGAGTGCTTCGCCCAATGATTACAACTACATCGGCGGCAATCTCCTCGACAACACGCGCACGTTCACCAAAGCTGGCAATCTGATGCGCTTGGATGCCTCGGTAGTCACTAATGAGTCGTACAATAATGGCTGCTCCGTTATATATGCGTACGGAGCGTCCGGGTACGTCGAGATGGCACAATGGAGCGTGAATACCATCATCAAAAAAGATGAGGACTACATACTCTCCTTTATGGCAAAAGGTTCCGGCAGCATCGACGCATACATGTGGAGTGGCTCTAATCTAAGCATATTCGCCGAGGACAGCGAGCGCGATACAACGACAAGTAACGCCGATGGCGGACGTCGCTTCTCTCTCACAAGCGAGTGGAAGCGTTATTGGGTACACTGGCGTTCGGAGGGCACTGGCATACCTAATTATGTCCTCATCCGTTGTTTGCAAGGTAGTAAGGCGTGGGTGACAATGCCGAAGCTGGAGGTCGGAGCAACGCCTACCGACTGGATAGAGGGCAAGAGTGGTTTTATCGAGGACAGTGGCATTGCCGCAAAGCTACTGCGCACAGGCTTTGACATCGAGAATGGCAAGATAACGGCAACGGCGGACAAGTTCGAGATACGCAACAACAGCGGCGAGGTGACGGCGCGTGTGAACGAGAAAGGTGTGTTAGAGGTTAATTCGGGTCTGTTTAGCGGATTTGTCAAAAAGAACAAAAAGGTCATCACGCCTGCAACTATTGAAAAATACTTAAAACCATCTAAAGCTGGCGGCTACTTAATTTTCGATTTCGCACTTTCTGGTTCGTACATGGAATTTCAAGGAAATTATTTAGGGCAAACGTCCATGCCTGTGGTTCTACTGCCTTTTGTTAATACTTCTGATAGTCTGTCGGCTGATAGTCTTAAGCTCGATGACGCTTGGGCTTATATAGGGCAGACGATAATTATAAAGAACAGAGCTGACAACCTTACAATTCGTGTTCGCGGTGGCGGTTCAATCGACAAAAACAATGTCACAGTCTCATCCCAAGCCTTCGATGTGGGTAAAAATCAAACGCTGTTTTTGACTTGTGAACTTGTAACGGTGAGGGGTAACTCTCATACACCACATAGCTACAAAATAGTATGGAATGGTGTTAACTATGGATAATAACGAACAATATAACAATAAATATCATGGAAGTAAAAGTAAGACGAATAGCTAAAAAGGAGACATATACCATCGGCAAGATGTATATAGATGGCGCATACGTCTGCGACACGCTCGAAGACAAGGACAGAGGGCTGACCTCGATGATGAGTGTGGCGCAGATATGCGGAGTTAAAATCAAGGGCGAAACCGCCATTCCGACGGGCAGATACCTCGTCGACATGAAGACGGTATCGCCGCGCTTCGGAGGTCGAGCGCAGTACCAATTCTGCAAGGGTAGACTACCAAGGTTGTACAATACGCCCGGTTACCAAGGTGTGCTGATACACTGTGGCAACACGGCGATGGACACGGATGGCTGCATCCTCGTCGGTTTGAACAAAGCCGTCGGTCAGGTGCTGAACTCAACGGCAACGTTCCGTAAAGTGTACGCCATGCTGAAGGCTGCGGATGAGAGAGGCGAGCAGATTTGGATAACAATAGAGTAAGGAGGTGCAGATGGATATGGTTTTACAGATACTTTCGCTGCTTGTTAGCGGTGGCATCGTGGGGCAGCTGCTCTACTATAACTCGCGGAAGCGCAAAGAGGCAGCTGCAGCACAAAAGGAGGAGGACGCTAACGCCCTCGCTTACGCCCAGGAGTGGCGCAACCTCTACACCCACGAACACGAGGAGCACATGGAGGAGCGCACAAGACTCAACAACAAAATCGACTCACTCTACGACGACATTGGCAAGCAGCGTGATCTCATCCGAGAGCTGCGTGCGGAGAAGCACGACTTGCTCCTTCGCACGCACGAGCTGCAGTGGAACGAGTGTACCGTGAACGGATGTATGAAGCGCAAACCGCCAAGAGACTACGGCAAGGCGGAGACCGACTAATAACCCTTTTATAACATTATGAATACATTAGATAAATTGTTAGAAATATTGTGCGGTGCGCTGTTAGGTTTATTATCCGGCGCATTAGGTTTGTTAGCCTGCGTAATGCTGACACTATTGTGTGGATGCTCTACACCGCAGCCTGTGGTTGTAGAGCGAGTGGTCGTTAAGACTGATACACTCTATAAGGCGAGGACGAGTGCCGACACGTTTCGGCTGCACGACTCGGTGTATGTTGAACACTACACTCGTGGCGACACAGTGTATAGCCAGAAGAGCGTGTGGCGATGGCGTGACCGCATAAGCGTGAAGACCGACACTATATATAAAGCAATGCTCCAGACTGACACAACACGTCTTCCCATACCAGTGGAGCGCAAGCTATCGACGTGGGAGCGCACGCAGATGCGCGTCGGGCAGTTTACTATCGGCGCGGTGGTGCTTGTCGTTCTGTCGCTGTTGTTGTGGCTGATACATCGCCGACGATGATGCTCCACCGCGTATACCAAAATATTTTGGCTCTACACTTTGCAGTCTCAAATATTTTGCGTATATTTGCGGTATAACCAATTAAATCGTCTGCTATATGATAATACTACCCGACAGTTTTTGGATTTTATTCGTGATAATAATCTTTTGCTTTATAATAAAGGAGGCGAAGAATGGTGTCTCGCATTCATTGAATCCTGAAAAAGTCAAGCGAGATCTCGAAGACTCCCAGGAATTACTTGCGTTTACAAGACATAAATCATGGCTTATACGTGTTGCAGACCGCGAATCGCAGCGTATGGAGAAGCGCCTTGAATATCTCTACAGTCTACGCAAAAAGGCTGTGAAACGCTTTGGCGAGGATTCTGAGCAGGTTGAACGTATAGACAAATGGTTGAACGAGGTGCGGCGATACATGCTTGAATTTTCAAAGGTATCTATGACAGCATTTAACATGCGCGTCGGTACCTGAATGTATTTTTTACTACACTATATTTGTGCTACTTTTGGTTCACAAACCAAAAGTAGCATTTTTTATGGCAACAACTCAAACTTTCGAGACCATCGTCAGTCTTAATGCGCAGCAAGCGAAGAATGAGATGGCAACACTAAAGAAAGCCCTCGATGACCTAAAGCAGAAGAAAGCCGAGGCACTCAAAGACCCTGGTACGTCGGTTAAAGACATTAATAAGTTCGACAAGCAAATTAAGGCTGCCGAGGCAAGCCTTAAATCTTACAGCAATAGTGTTGCAAAAACAATAGACACGGTCAACAATATTTCCACAGCATCGTTGGGGGATATTGAAAAGGCAGCCCGTGAGGTGCGACGTGCGATGAAACAAGTGACAAATCCCGATGATTACAATGCGCTCAATGTTATTCTACAGCACTGTAAGGATCGTATGGATTTTCTTAAAGATTCTACCGTGCATTCGCTGAAAGAGATGCAGGAACTAAATCATGCTACCGTCAATCTGCAACGAGTTCTTGGCGATATTAATGGCGCGTCGCTTAACGATCTTACTGCAGCTGCATCTACTCTGCAGAAAGAATTAAACGACATGTCGCCTAATACAGATGCCTTCGACAAAGCTTCAGAAAGTCTGCAAAAAATAAACACACGCATACAGCAGATACATTCGAGCCAAAAGGAGGCAAATCTGTCCATTGACAAATACGATAAAGAGATAGCTGCTGCGAGACGCTCAGCCTCTGAACTCGCACGTGAAAATAAACTTATAGATGCTACGCTTAAAAATATCAGCGGTTCCTCGATGCGCGAACTTCAGTACTCGCTGAAAATAGTAAATGAACGACTCGAAGGCACTAAGCAGGGAACAAATGCTTTCGATGAGCTAAACAACAAGGCGAAACAACTAAAAAGACAGATAACTGCCATCAACAACGAACAAACAACTTCTGTAGGTCTGTGGAAAGGCGCTGTCAATGGTTTGAATAAAAATTGGGGCGCAATCACTCAGACACTTTCTGCATTTACCGGCTTGTCTACAACAGTTCGTCAATGTGTAGATGCGTTTACAGACATAGACCAAGAGATGAACAATGTACGCAAGTACACCGGTCAGTCGATGGAGGAAGTTGAGGAGATGAATGAAAACTTTAAGAAAGTTAACACAAGAACTGCGCGTGGCGAGCTGAACAAACTTGCCCAAGATGCGGGTAGGCTTGGCATCACCAACAGAAAAATGATCGAGGAGTTTGTTGATGTCGGCGACAAAATAAAGGTGGCTCTTGGTGATGACCTTGGTGACGGAGCTATCGGCAAGGTCGGTAAGCTCGCAATGGCTTTTGGCGAGGATGATCGCCTCGGCTTGCGTGGCGCAATGCTCGCAACGGGTTCTGCTATTAATGAGCTTGCACAGAACTCTTCAGCATCGGCTGGTTACCTCGTTGAGTTCACCGCTCGTGTCGCAGGTGTCGGCAAGCAGGTCGGCTTGACTCAGGCGCAAATCATGGGTTATGCTGCTGTCATGGACGAGAACATGCAGAAAGACGAAATGGCTTCTACCGCATTCTCTCAGCTGCTGACCAAAATGTCAACGGACACTAAGACTTTTGCTAAAATGGCAGGAGTAGACTTGAAGACCTTCTCTGACCTCGTTAAGAACGATATGAATAAGGCTGTCATTACACTTATGGATAATTTGAAATCTAAGGGCGGTTTCGATCAACTTGGCAAAATGTTTGGTGATATGGGACTTGATGGTGCACGCGCCGTCGCTGTTCTCACAACAATGGCAGACAAGGTTGACGACATTCGTGAGCGCCAAGAGATAGCAACAGAAGCCTATCGTGAGGCAAAATCCGTTATCGAGGAATTTGACGTGCAGAATAGCACCTTACAAGCCGATGTTGATAAGGCAAAAAATCGATTCCGTGAGTTAACCATAGAACTCGGCGAGAAACTTTTGCCTGTAGTGAAATACACCATCAGTGCTGGCAGTCTATTCGTTAAATCACTATCTGCAATAACTTCATTTACTACGAAATACTGGAAGGTTCTTGTTGTCGTTACTTCTGGTATCGCGGCGTATACTTTAGCTGTAAAAGCTGCAGAGATAGCAGAGATGGCACACAATGCTGCTAAGCTTAAAGGTTTGGCAATAGACAAAATGAAGAGAATGTACTCATCACTTATAGTTTCTGCACAAACGGCGTACGAAATTGCAGTAAAGGCTTGTACCCACCAAATAAGCCTTGCAACTGCCGCACAAAAGATGTGGAATGAGGTTATACTGGCTAATCCTTGGGCAGCAGCCATTGTTACTATGGTGGCAGTGACAGCTGCGCTTATCGCATTCACATCTAAAGCAGATAAAGCTACAATAGCTCAACGCGAACTTAACGAGGCAAACGCAGAAGCTGCTACCCAATGCCGTTCGGAGATTGCAGAGCTTTCTACGCTCGTTGACTTGGTTAGAGACAAGGCTGCGTCCGATGATGCCAGGACAGAAGCTTTAAGAAAACTTCAGGAGAAATACCCCGGATATCTTGACAATCTTACACTTGAAAATATAAACTCAGACAAGGCTCGCGAGGCGGTCGACAATCTTACAGACTCCATCTTAGCACAAGCCAAAGCTCGTGTATATCTGTCAAAGATCGAGGAGTTGGAACGTAAAAAGCAAGATATTAACGAAGAGTATCTTGAAAGTTTCTGGGGTAAGCTTAAACAGTTCTGGCGGGCAGATTTCCAGGTAGCTGCTAACAAAATCGCGCATTTTAGCGAAAAAATGTACAAATCCATAGACTATGGTGTTACCCACGCAATCAACTATGGTGATTTAAAAGGCTTTAAAGATGGTTGGACTGACCAAACGTACATTGAGCGTAAAGGCTATACGATGAACACTGCTGTAAAAATGAATCGAAACCAGGCTGATGATATAGCAGAACTACAGGAAAAACAAAATGAATGGCTAAAGCGATATCAAGATGCGCAAAAAAAAGAGACAGAAAATTCACTTAAAATTCGCAAAGCAAACGAGCAACTTGGCAAGAACCAGAAAAACAATAACAACAATAACAACAATAACAACAATAATACAGAGTACGAATCTGAGGCAGAACAGAGAGCTAAGGCTATCGCTGCACGCAAGGCAGAAGCTGAGCGTAAACGCGTCGAAGCACAAAAGAAAAAAGACCTTAAGGCTGCTATCGATGCTCAGAAAGCAATAACAGAAGCTGAACTTGTTGAGAACTTTCGTAGGTACGCTGATGAAGGTTTACAGTATCGTGATTTCCTTAAAAAACAATATGAGATTAAAAGCAAAGGACTCGACGAGCAGATTAAACTATATGGCGAAGAGTCAAACGAGGCACAAACCCTTATTCGCAAAAAAACAGAGCTCGAACAACAATATCAACAAGATAAGCAGAAACTTGACGAAGATGAGCTTAAGCGCAAACATGCGAGCATCGCTATTGACTTACAAATGGCTTATGAGCAACAGTCTGCAAACAATGATATATACCACAATGAAGAACGCCTTAAAGAGGAGTTATATCTCAATGAGATAGACTATCTAAAGAAGCGTCAAACCTTATACGATAAAAACCAACAAGAATGGCTTGATATTGATGCAGAGATAAATCAACGGCAAGAGGAGCATAAACTTGAGCAAACGCAATATTATGCCGATCTCCTTTCTCGATATAAAGCAGAATGGGCAGCCAAAGATTGCCGAGAACAAGAGCGTATCACACTCCAAGGGCTCGAATCTCTACATCAAAAGGGGCTTCTTAAGGAAGAAGAATATCAGGAGATGCGCAAACAAGTCCTATTACATTATAAAGAGCAACAAGCAGCTGATGATTTGTACAACTCTAAAGGCGAGCAATTTAAACGCAATGTTGATAGTGCTTACAACGCAGCGTCTAACCAAGCGCAGGCATCATGGTCTAACAAACATGATGAGGGAGTGAATGTTGGTGCTTTTATAACATCCGACATAGATATCTATGCGTCAACGCTTGCCAACATTAAATCGATGGAACAAGAGGGGCTTATCTCACATGAAGAAGCTATGGCTGCTATGGGCGAAGCTACAGCTAACATGTGTAATGGTTTGGTCGCTAAGATGCAAGCTGCTATGGACGCAATCTCGCCACTTATGAGCGCAATGTCGTCTTACTACTCTGCGCAGTCTGACTACGAGGTTACTATAACAGAGAAGAAGTACGAGAAGCTTATAAACGCTGCTGGCAACAACACTGCCAAACGCAAAAAACTGGAAGAGAAGAAAGAGAAAGAAATAGCTAAAATAAAAACAAAGTATGCTAAAAAGCAAGCCGCAATGCAGATAGCCCAAGCTATTGCCCAGACAGCTATTTCGGCTATTGGTGCTTACAGCTCTGCAATGACCGGTACGCCTTACCCTGCAAATATGGTACTTGCGCCTATTGCCGCAGGCATCGCTGCCGCAGCAGGAGCGATACAAATAGCCACTATCAAAAAGCAGCAGCAAGCGCAGGAGGCTGGCTACTACGAGGGTGGCTTTACGGGCGGTTCAAGCTATCGACGCAAGGCTGGCATCGTGCATGAGGGCGAATTCGTAGCTAACCACAATGCGGTGAACAACCCGCAGGTTCTGCCAGCTCTGCAGCTCATCGACGAGGCGCAACGCAATAATACGGTCGGTTCGCTTACTGCAGCTGACATATCGCGCTCGCTCGGTCAGGGCGGTGCTACGGTGGTATCTGCGCCATCGGTGACGGTCAACACCGACAACTCAGAGCTGAATGCTACCCTCGGCGAAGCTCGCGATGTTATCGATCATCTGTCATTCGTTATCTCACAAGGCATACATGCCAAGTGCTACATCGATGGCGAGGACGGCATTGCCAAGAACCTCGACCACTATAAAAAATTAAAATCGCATACATAAAAAACATAATATGATACACTGCACTATCAACGGAGAGGTGGGCTACCCGTCCACCTCCGACAAAATAAAATTAACGTATAACAACCCGTATGTCCAGGATTCGGGCGAGTATTCCTATGATATCTCATTCCCGATGTCAATACATCAAAACGCGACTCTTTTCAAACACGTAAACCGCTTCGATGTAAAGAAGCGCATGTCGTCGTTCGATGATTGTAAGATATATGCAGATTACCGGCTTATCATATCAGGCAAGGGTACAGTCACTTCTATTAGCGATACAACCGTCAAACTTCAAATTGTTGGCGGCAAATCGCGTATCAAGTATAATTCTGCCTTCGAGAAGCATTTTATAGACGAGATCGATTATTCTGAGGGCGATTATGCTCTTTCTGGTCTTGACAGCCGATTTGAAAAACCCATACACCTAAAGGAGCAACCTGGCAGTGTATATATCAACCTCAAGGATAGCTGCACCGTTTCCTGCTACGCCGGCGTTTTCAATCCTGTTTGGGACGAAGCCAGCAGCCGTTTTGTCAACGACATATACTATCAAAGAAATGTCCTGACTGGAAAAAATGGTGAATATTTAAATAATGGAAATCCTACAACATATACCACAATGGTGCGTCTTGCTATACAACCACGCCTGCAATATGTACTGGAGACGGTCTTGGAGCATGAGGGCTATGAGAACTATACATTTAATTTTGATACGTCGCATTTTCGCAGGATGTTTATCGTCAATGCGCACCCGACATTTAAGATCAAAGAGGCCTTACCGCATTGGTCGGTTTACACGTTCTTAGAGGAGCTTAGCAAATTGCTGAATGTCAGATTCTTGTTCGATGATATTAAAAAGTCTGTTAATGTCGTACCTGTAGAAGAACTTTATTCCTCCGCAGCTGTTGCTTACGAATGCCTCGATGAGTACACTTGCGAGTTCGACGATGATGGCGCAAATCTGCTTGATGCCTCGAATATTGAATACAAGTTTGATGATACCACAAGTCGCTCTTGGCGCGATAGCATACCACTTAACGTGCAGCATATATACGCAACGAAATATTATAAAAATCGTGACGAAATGGGGGCGGCGTTAAAGCTCATGCCATTAAAAGAACAACGACAAACGATTTTTGCCGCACAAGCCGATGGTTACTTCGTTTATGCAAAATGGCCCAACAAATGGAATTCTGACAAACTAACAGAGTCGCTCGTACCATGCGGCTTTTTCAGCCCGATAGTACGCGATGCAGATTCTACAGACTCCATTGAGATTAAAATAGCACCAGCAAGCATTAGCCGAAGGAAACGGTCGCACAAAACAGATGTCGTAGATGGTAATCATTATGTGGTATGTCCGTCGGCAACCGATGACTATACAGGGCCGTCTGGCTCGTATGAAGACGAAGGTGGAGAGCCTTATTCTTCAGTACAAGAAGCCATTGAAGGCGATGCGACCGAAGATACGCAAGAAGAGAACAGCGTAGAGTCAGATAAGACCATGAGTGTCTTTTTTACGAGTTCGGAGAAATTCTATATGATGGAAGGCAAAGGCTCGTATTACGAGGACATCAAGGTGCCGGGTGGTCTTATGCCCGTCGATACGAATTTGTATTGCCATTTCCCCGTTTCATTTGTCGATCATCGTGCATATCCAGACTGGACTGGAGCAAAGGAAGCTATGTCGATGGATTTGCACCAGCTCCACCGCTTGCAGTATTCATCACCTGAAGACCTGAGAAAGGATATTACCCATCCAGATATAGATACACACAACCTGCGCTGCATCAAGTTCCTGACAGACGAGATTCCCGACCCTTCGAAAATATATGTCTTCCGCAGTCGGCGCTTCGTCTGTCAGAAGATAGAGGCAGAGGTCGTAGATGGTTGCGTCAGCCAAATAAAGACCGGCTACTTCTACGAGATACTATAAGTCGCCAACAAAGTGCTTTGTACTCTCGTGCGCCACCTTCGGACTCTTCAGATACCTATTGGTAACAGATATGTCCGAGTGTCGCGCTTGGTCGCGAGCTACGACAATGCCTTCGGCGTTGGCGAGGTCGCGAATTCCGGAGTCCTTCAGGCTATAGAACTGGTATGTGTCGGGGAAGCAGAGAGCTTTCCGGACACGTACCCATTCTTGCCTAAAGCGGTTCACCGCTATCTGCTCACTGCCCGGACGTATGTGCTTGCCAAAGAGATAGTCTTGTGACGGGTGGCTGAACACGCCCTGCTCGATCATCACCTTCAGTAATGTGTCATTGAGTGCTACCGCCTGCTCCTTACCGTTCTTCGCTACCTCTGCAGGTATAGTTATGCACTGCTCCTTTATTGATATGTCGCCTATCTTGATGTGACGCAGCTCTTCTGGTCTGATAAAGGTGTAATACTCCATCAGGCAAGCGAGGTAGAACGCCGGACGCTTCTCCTTTGTGTACTCCTTCAATCTACGCAGATCCTCGGGCTTGATGCTGTCGCGGAACTTCTCGGTCTCCTTCATCATCTTGATACTCTCAACGAAGTTCTCAGTGATGTACTGCCTATCCACAAGCCACGTGGCGAAGGTTGACAGCCATGTGCGATAGTTGTTGCGAGTCGTGGCAGACCGCTCCTTGTCGAACACGATGTAGTCAAGAAAATCAATGACAAGGAGTCTGTCAAACTGGTGTACGTACTTTATGCAGGTCTTTGCCTCGTCAATGTAGGAGAGCAATACCGCCAAACGGCTGCGATAATCAGTAGCCGTCTTCGACTTTATCATACTCTTCTTCTCAGCCACCTTCAGATAATCGGTGTAGCGCTTCACCACGGCTTCCCATGTTGTGTAGCTACGTGCCTTATCATTATTGACAAATGGGTTCCAGCCGGCTGTGAGCTGCTGTGTGAGGTTAGTGATAAGCACGGTGGCGATGTGCTTACGCTCCTTTAGCTTGTAGCCATCAAGCATATATTTCTTGCGACGGAGCCCGTCAATAATGGGGTCATAAGCATAAAAGTCTACATACCAGTGTTTGCCAGTATGTAACCGCGGAAGAGTATATCCTACTATATCTCTTACAGATAAAAGTTTTTTCGCAGAAGTGTACATTTTTTTACATTGTTCGCCAGATGGCAACCAATGCTATTAAACAATCAGCGTCCGAGCTACCGTCCGAGTCTCCGCAACGCCCATAAACGAATTATGGTCGAAGTTCCTTTGTATAAAGGAATTTCGACCATTTGTAGTTGCGGAGGCAGGACTCGAACATGCGACCTCCAGGTTATGAGCCTGGCGAGCTACCAACTGCTCCACTCCGCGATATTAACCACGCATTCAGATTAGCAATAGAAGCATTTCTGAATTGCGAGTGCAAAGATATGACTTTTTAGCGAGACCACCAAATATTTTCGCAATTATTTTTCAAATCATAGCAAAAAACACACTTTTAGCACCTCATCAGCCCCCAAAATCGTCTATTTTTGACTACTTCCCATTAAAGTTCGAGAAGTTTGTTGTAGCGCAGAGCATTCAGCTGACGCAACAATTCGAGTCGTTCTTCGGTGAGTCGACCGGTTTTAAATAGCTTTTTATTATACTTCCACCAGTTGAGTAGTCCGCGGTTTTCTACTTTTTTCTTATCGGGCAGTTGATGATTTGCTTCAAGGTAACAGCGAAGTGCTTTATAGTGACTCAACCATTTTTCTTCGTTCTTAGTTCGCATAACAATCTGATTTATGAGGTGTAAAAGTACAAAAACATTACAACATCGCAAAACAATTATATAAAATAATGTGGATATGGGTTATTTCGAGTAACTTTGCACCACCGATGCAGCCTAAAAAAGTAAAAGAGTAAAAAGGTAAAAAGTAGGAGGTATGGGCATCTTGCCCATACCACGCAGCCTATATAAAAGTAAAAAAGGAAAAGGAACAATAAACAAAATAATGACAGAACAGTTTAAAGACAAGCCATACAACGACTACGGTCAGTGGATACGCCAGCAATTTCCGTTCCGTGTACAGAAGATTTCTGTAGATGCAGGGTTCTCCTGCCCAAACAGAGACGGTACCATATCACACGGTGGATGCATCTTCTGCGACAACCGCACGTTCAACCCATCCTACTGCCAACCGTCGAAACCGATAGCGCAGCAGATGAAAGAGGGCAAGGAGTTCTTCCGTCGTAAGTATCCCGACATGAAATACCTCGCTTACTTTCAGGCTTATAGCAACACCTATGCCCCACTCGACGTGCTGAAACAGCGCTACGAGGAGGCGTTGGCTGTAGACGACGTAGTGGGACTGGTCATCGGTACACGCCCCGACTGTATTAGCGATGAGCTACTCGACTATCTGGAAGAGCTAAACCGCCGCACGTTCCTCATCGTGGAGTACGGCATCGAGTCGGTAAACGACGACACGCTGCGCCACATTAACCGTGGTCACGACTTCGAGTGTAGCCGACGGGTAATAGAACTAACGCACGACCGTGGCATTCTCACCGGCGGACACATAATACTCGGACTGCCCGGCGAAGACCGCGAGGAGAACGTCCGTCAAGCCTCGATAGTGTCGCAACTGAAGCTCGACATTCTGAAGATACACCAGTTGCAAATCATCCGTGGCACGCAGCTCGCCGACGAATACACGCAAAAACCTTTCAAGCTCTTCACGCCCGACGAGTATATCGACACCTGCATTGCTTACCTCGAGCGTCTGCGCAGCGACATCATCGTGGAGCGCTTCGTCAGCCAGTCGCCTGCCGACATGCTCATTGCTCCGAAATGGGGCATAAAGAACTATGAGTTCACCAACCGACTTGTGAACAGAATGAAGGAACTCGACACGTGGCAAGGAGCTTTTAAAAGTAAAAGAGTAAAAGAGTAAAAAGGTAAAAATAGGAGGTATGGGCATCTTGCCCATACCACGCAACCTAAAAAAGCACAAGAAAACGACAAGGTATTGTCACTACCTCAATATTATAGAATACGCTGGTGCACTTCTTGCTCTGGCAAGCGGCAAAGC
>ULPD01044103.1_pt1 | contig 21350 bp, 21 predicted proteins | sample 1953161 | NCBI WGS metagenome assembly ULPD01 (sample SAMEA4835619, study PRJEB28245) | human gut metagenome | biome: gut microbiome; material: fecal sample | place: Denmark | collected 2008
TGCAGTTCCGCATCGACAAGGTGAAGTTCTACAAATTGCATACCTTCCAGAAGAACGATTTCTTTGAGACTCCGGCGTTGCTGTACCCCGTTGTTAAGAACGACGGTGTTGCACAGCTGAAGCCAGTTGATGCCGAAAAGCTGATATACGTAGACGAGGAGAAGGACGAGAAGAAGCTCGAGAACAAAGGAGGCGAGGCGATGAAGAACGCTATGGAGAAGTTGAAGAACAGCAGTCTAAACACTTCTGCGTCGCATCGTAACAACCGCGCTAATGGCGACGATATTCTGGTGGTAGACCTTCATGCCGACGAATTGTTGGAGACTACGGTAGGCATGGGCTCGGCAGATATCCTCAACTACCAACTCGACTACTTCCGCCGTACGCTCGAGGAGAACAAGCATAACAAGGGCAAGCGCATCGTATTCATACATGGTAAGGGCGAGGGCGTGTTGCGCCATGCTATCGTGAACGAACTGAGATACAGATATAAGAACTACAGATACCAAGATGCTTCGTTCCAAGAGTATGGATATGGAGCAACGCAGGTAACGATACGATAAAAGTAAAAGAGTAAAAAGTAGGATGTATGGGCATCTTGCCCATACCACGCAGCCACAAAACTTTTGAAAGTAAAAGAGAAAAAAGGGCTTTTATGAATTACGGATATATAACTGTTGCTTCGGCGATACCTCAAGTAAGGGTTGCCGATGTAGACTACAACGTAGAGCAGATAGAACGCTTTGTTGTAGACGCAGATAAGCGCGGTGTGGAGATCTTGGTATTCCCCGAACTGTCGGTTACGGGTTACTCGTGTCAGGATCTCTTTGCACAACAGGCTTTACTTGATCGTGTGGAAAAGAAGATTGCCGACCTGCTTGAGGCTACAGAGCGATGTGATGTGATAAGCGTTGTTGGCGCGCCGGTATGCATTGGCGGCGGCGTGTACAACTGCGCCGTGGTATGTCAGCACGGCAAGGTGTTGGGTATTGTGCCGAAGCGCTTTCTGCCCAACTACGGCGAGTTCTACGAGAAGCGATGGTTCGCCTCGTCAGACGACCTTACAGAATCGGTTGTGATCGACTACGCCGGCAGTTGGGTGAGCGTGAGTAGCGAAGAAACGTTGTTCAAGACGGCACGCGGTGTGAAGTTCGGCATAGAACTTTGTGAGGATGTATGGTCGCCATTGCCCCCGTCGAACAACCTCGTGCTGTCGGGAGCCGACATCATATTTAACCTCTCGGCATCCGATGATCTCATCGGCAAGAACGCCTACCTTAAGAGCCTGCTTGCGCAGCAGAGTGCCCGACTGATATGCGGTTACGTATACAGCTCGTGTGGCTTCGGCGAGAGTACGCAAGACGTGGTTTATGGCGGCAATGCGTTCGTCTACGAGAACGGTACCCTGGTGGCAGAGTCGAAACGCTTCTCGTTGGAAGAACAGCTCGTGGTGAGCCAGATAGACGTGGACAAGCTTCGCACAGAGCGCAGAAGAAACACCTCGTTCGTACATGCCCAGCGTGGACATAAAGCCAGAGTGTTCGATGCAGACGAAACAGACGAAAGAGGATTCGAGCTGTTTCGCTATGTCGACCCACATCCGTTCATACCGGAGAACGACGATATGTACGCTTCGTGCGACGAGATATTCAGCATTCAGGTGTGTGGCTTAGCAAAGCGCCTGGTACACACTCATTGCAAGTGTGCCGTGATTGGCATCAGTGGCGGTCTTGACTCTACACTCGCTCTGCTTGTCTGCGTTAAGACCTTCGACAAACTGGGTTACGACCGCAAGGGCATTGTGGGTGTTACGATGCCAGGCTTCGGAACAACAGATCGTACATACAACAACGCCATGACGCTTATGAAGGGTTTGGGCATCACTATACGTGAGATAAGCATACGTAAGAGCGTGATGCAGCACTTCGAGGATATAGGTCACGATATAAACGTACACGACGTGACATACGAGAACGGACAAGCACGCGAACGCACGCAGATACTCATGGATCTCAGCAACGAGTTGGGGGGCATGGTTATCGGTACGGGCGACTTGAGCGAGCTGGCACTCGGATGGGCTACATACAACGGCGACCACATGTCGATGTATGGTGTGAACGCAAGCATACCGAAGACCCTCATACGTTATCTCGTGAGCCATGTGACAGAGAACAGCGTAGACGAGCAGTCAAGAGCGACCCTGCTCGACATCATTGACACGCCTATCTCGCCTGAGCTGATTCCAGCCGACGAACAGGGCAACATAAAGCAGAAGACAGAAGACCTAGTAGGTCCGTACGAGCTGCACGACTTCTTCATCTACCACTTCATGCGCTTCGGTTTCAGTCCGGCAAAGATATACATGCTTGCACGCCATGCGTTCAGCAAAGACCTCTATTCGGACGAAGTGATAAAGCATTGGCTGAAGACATTCGTAAGAAGATTCTTCAACCAGCAGTTCAAACGTTCGTGTCTGCCCGACGGTCCGAAGGTAGGCAGCGTGAGCCTTAGCCCACGTGGCGACTGGCGTATGCCTACCGACGCATCAAGTGCGTTATGGCTGGCAGAATGTGAAAACCTCTAAACGTAAACAATGACAGAACAATTTAGATATACCGACGAGCGGTTTGCTGACATACAGATGCTGCGCTATCGTCTCGACGGTTTTGAGGCACTGACCCTGCGTCAGAAGCTATACATATACTACTTGGCTAAGGCAACGCTCTGCGGTCGCGACATAACTACCGACCAGTTCGGACGCTACAATCTGCGCATACGCAAAGTGCTCGAAGCTATATACGAACGCTACGAAGGCGACCGCACGACCGAAGAGTACAAAGCATTGGAGACATATCTCAAGCGAGTGTGGTTCTCGAACGGCATACACCACCATTACGGCTGCGAGAAGTTTGTACCAACTTTTACTGAGGAATACTTCAGACAGGTTGTGGACTGTTGCGATTGCGAAGACGAGAATATCGATGAGCTTTGCAAGGTAATATTCGACCCGACGGTTCTGCCAAAGCGCGTGAACCAGAAAGCCGGTGACGACCTCGTGCAGACATCTGCATGCAACTACTACGACGGAGTGACGCAGCAGGAAGCGGAACGCTTCTATGACGTCATGCGCGACGAGAACGACCCGATGCCGATTTCGTATGGGCTTAATTCCACGCTCCGAAAGACTGCCGACGGTACGCTGAAGGAGGACGTTTGGCACGAAGGCGGACTCTACGGCGAGGCAATAAAGCACATCACGTACTGGCTGGAGAAGGCATCGGAAGTGGCTGAGAACGAACTTCAGACGAAGATAATCGGTATGCTCGTAGACTACTACCGAACAGGCGACCTCAGTAAGTTTGATGCCTATTCGATAGAATGGTTGAAAGAGCACGAAGGACGCATCGACTTCATCAACGGCTTTATTGAGGTGTATGGCGACCCGCTTGGTATAAAGGCATCGTGGGAAGGTATCGTAACGTACAAAGACCTGGTGGCAACTCAGCGTACGCAGACAATCAGCAAGAATGCGCAATGGTTTGAAGACCACTCGCCTGTCGACCCACGCTTCCGCAAGTCTCAGGTAGTAGGTGTGACGGCAAACGTGGTATGCTCGGCTATGCTCGGTGGCGACGAATATCCGTCAACGGCGATAGGCATCAATCTGCCCAATGCCGACTGGATAAGAGCACAATACGGATCGAAGAGCATAACGATAGGCAATCTGACACACGCATACAATCAGGCGGCGAAGGGCAATGGATTTCTGCAAGAGTTCGTGGCTGACGAAGCGACACGCGCCATGATTGAGAAATATGGTGACGTGTGCGACGACCTGCATACCGACCTGCACGAATGTCTCGGACACGGATCGGGACAACTGCTCGCAGGAGTGTCGGCAGACGCACTCGGTTCGTACGGCAGCACGATAGAAGAAGCACGCGCCGATTTGTTCGGCCTGTACTACATAGCTGATGCAAAACTCGTAGAATTGGGTCTTGTGCCCGACGCAGAAGCATACAAGTCGCAGTACTACACATACATGATGAACGGTCTGCTTACTCAACTCACACGCATTCAGCCGGGAAACGAAATAGAAGAAGCACATATGCGCAACAGAGCACTCATTGCCCGCTGGACGCTGGAACACTATCCGTCGGCTGTAAGACTCGTGAAATACGATGAGAAGACCTACGTGGAGGTTAGCGATTACGAGCTGTTGCGCGAGGCGTTCGCTAAGTTGCTCGCAGAGATACAGCGCATAAAGAGTGAAGGTGACTTCGAGGCAGCAAAGCTGCTCGTAGAACATTACGCAATATATGTAGAGCCGAAGTTGCACGAAGAACTTCTTGCACGCTACAAGTCGCTCGGCATTGCACCGTACAAGGGCTTTCTGAACCCGAAGATGGAGATTGTGAGCGATAGCAAAGGCAACGCTACAGATGTGCGCCTCGACTATACGGAGGCTTATGACGAGCAGATGCTGCGCTATTCGAGCGAGTATGGCTTTCTGTAGACATATATAATAATGTGAGAATATGGAAACAACCGAACAGGTAAAACAGATAAAGCGTTCTTTCCGTCTGTATATGAACGGCATAACGTCGACATCAATGCGACGGAAAGGACTCGACTATAAGATAAATTGGGGAGTGTCGCAGATGGACCTGCGACACATGGCAGAGCAGTACGGCAAGAACAAGGCACTTGCTGTGGCTCTGTGGCAGGAGAATATACGCGAGTGCAAGATACTGGCAACACTCATAATGCCAGCAGACGACTTCACGGCAAGTGAGGCTATGGAATGGGCTGCTACTTTGTTGACAGTGGAGATGGCTGAGATGGTGGTATTCAACCTCTTCCAACACATGAATGAGGCAGAACAACTCTCACTCATGCTATTCGAAAACGACGATAAGTTAGTGCGCATATGTGCGTACAATCTTGTCTGCCGTCTGTTGAAACGCAATAATGAATGTGCGCCGCAGCTATATGCTACGTTGTTCGAAAAAGCTGCTATTGACCTTAAAAGTGCCGACCGTCAACTGCTTCATCCACTTGTCAACTGTCTCGATTATGTTTCGTCAACTGATAGAGAACAGGCTAAAGAGGCTGTACAATTGTTGAAAGCGGCTGGATTTGACGCTTTTTAGTGTTTCTTTTTGGTCACTTTCCCAAAATAATGTAACTTTGCATACTGATGAAAAATGATAAAAAGGTGGCAGCACGCGCCGCACTGACCAAATACATAGAAGAGAACAATTGTAGGAAGACTACAGAGCGTTTTGCGCTCCTTGATGCTATGTACGATATCGATGGACTTTTCACTATTGAAGAGCTTGCAGAGCGAATGGCGGTGCAGAACTTCCACGTCAGTAGAGCAACACTGTACAACTCGCTCAATCTGTTTGTGAAGTTATGTCTTGTTGTAAAGCATCGCTTTCAAACAGAGACAAAGTACGAAGCGTGTTGCGATACTTCCAATCATTGCTATCAGACGTGCACCATTTGTGGCAAGGTTACAGAGGTTGATTTGCCAGAAATAGGCAAGGTGCTTGACAGTGTGCGCTTGAAGCGTTTTCGCAGAGAGTACTACTCTTTGTATTTCTATGGTGTATGTCAAACGTGTCAGGCTCGCAGTAAACGTAAAAAGAACTTAAAAGGAACGAAGAAATCAAATATTGATAAAAATGAATAAAGGTAAAGTTGATGTCCTGCTCGGATTGCAGTGGGGCGATGAAGGCAAGGGTAAGGTAGTAGACGTACTGACCCCTAAGTATGATATTATCGCACGTTTCCAGGGTGGTCCAAACGCTGGTCATACCCTTGAGTTTGAAGGTCAGAAGTATGTCCTCCGTAGCATCCCGTCAGGCATCTTTCAGGGTGGTAAGGTGAACATAATTGGCAACGGCGTTGTTCTTGCCCCCGACCTTTTTATGAATGAGGCAAAGGACTTGGAGAAGAGTGGTCACGATTTGAAGGGTCGTCTGCATATCTCTAAGAAAGCTCACCTTATCATGCCAACACACCGCGTACTCGATGCTGCTATCGAGGCTTCAAAGGGTAAGAACAAGGTAGGTACAACTGGTAAGGGTATCGGTCCGACTTATACGGATAAAGTTTCGCGCAGTGGTCTGCGTGTGGGTGATATTCTCGACAACTTCCAGGAGAAGTATGAGGCGCATAAAGCTGCTCATCTCAAACAGATTGCAGCACTCGGTTACACCGACTTCGACATTACAGAGGTTGAGAAGGTATGGATGGAAGGCGTTGAATATCTTAAGCAGTTCCAGATTGTGGATAGCGAGCACGAGATAAACAAGATTTTGCGTTCGGGTAAGGATATTCTTTGCGAGGGTGCTCAGGGCACAATGCTCGATGTTGACTTTGGTTCTTATCCGTTTGTTACTTCTTCTAATACCATCTGCGCAGGTGCTTGCATCGGCTTGGGCATTGGTCCGAACCGCATTGGCAATGTATATGGTATAATGAAGGCTTACTGTACACGTGTTGGTGCAGGTCCGTTCCCGACAGAACTCTTCGACGAGACAGGCGCAAAGATACGCGACCTCGGACATGAGTATGGTGCTGTTACCGGTCGTGAGCGTCGTTGTGGTTGGTGCGACCTCGTTCAGTTGAAGTATTCTATCATGATTAACGGCGTAACAGAACTCATTATGATGAAGAGTGACGTTCTTGATGGTTTCCCCGTAGTGAAGGCTTGCGTGGCATACGAGCTGCCTGACGGCACACAGACCACCGACTTGCCTTACGAACTCTACGATGCTAAGCCTGTGTACAAGGAGTTTAAGGGTTGGAATACGGATATGACAAAGTTTACATCTGAGGATCAGTTCCCACAGGAGTTCAACGATTACGTTAAGTTCCTTGAGGAGTATCTTGAAACTCCTATCCGTATCATCTCTATTGGTCCGGACCGCGCACAGACAATCGTAAGAAAATAAATGACAGAACTAAAGAAGTTAAAGTGACAATCTTTGCTTTAACTTCTTTAGCTTTTTTAAATTCCATAACTTAAAATATTAATGGCAAAACCAAGTATACCTAAAGGTACACGCGACTTCTCGCCAGTTGAGATGGCAAAGCGCAACTATATATTCGACACAATTCGTAGCGTTTACGCTCTTTATGGCTTTCAGCAGATAGAGACTCCAGCAATGGAGACATTGCAGACTCTTATGGGCAAGTATGGTGAAGAGGGTGATAAACTTCTCTTCAAGGTTCTTAATTCGGGCGACTGTCTCGCGAAGATTGATGACGAGGAGCTGCTCGGTCGCAACTCGCTGCATCTTGCTTCGAAACTTTGTGAGAAAGGATTGCGCTATGACCTTACTGTACCGTTTGCGCGTTACGTCGTTCAGCACCGCGAAGATATCCAACTTCCGTTCAAACGCTATCAGATTCAGCCCGTATGGCGTGCCGACCGTCCACAGAAGGGTCGCTACCGCGAGTTCTATCAGTGTGATGCCGACGTCGTAGGTTCCGACTCGTTACTCAACGAGGTAGAGCTGATGCAGATTGTAGACACCGTGTTTACAAAATTCGGCATCCGTGTAGCTATCAAGATTAACAATCGTAAGATTCTTACTGGTATTGCTGAGGTGATAGGCGAGGCAGAGAATATTGTGGACATCACTGTGGCTATCGACAAACTCGACAAGATTGGCATCGACAATGTGAACGAGGAGCTTCGTCGTGTAGGCATCTCTGAGGAAGCCATCGAGAAACTGCAGCCGATCATCGCCCTTGCTGGTACCAACGATGAGAAACTTGCTACTATCGCAGAGGTTCTCGCTGGTTCGGAGGTAGGCTTGAAGGGTGTTGAGGAAACACGTTTTATCCTCGACACGCTGAAGACTTGTGGTTTGCACAACCAGATAGACCTCGACCTTACACTTGCACGCGGTCTGAACTACTATACTGGTGCTATTTTTGAGGTGAAGGCTCTCGACTATGCTATTGGTTCTATCACAGGTGGTGGTCGCTACGACAATCTTACAGGTATCTTTGGACTGCCAGGACTTAGTGGTGTAGGCATATCGTTCGGAGCAGACCGCATCTATGATGTGCTTGGCGGTCTCAATCTCTATCCAAAGGAAGCCGTGAACGGAACGCAGCTTCTCTTCATCAACTTCGGTGAGAAGGAGAGTGCATATTGTTTGCCTGTTCTGCGCCAGTGTCGCGAGGCTGGTATCCGCACAGAGATTTATCCGGATAGCGTAAAGATGAAGAAGCAGATGGCATATGCTAATGCAAAGCAAGTGCCGTTTGTGGCTCTTGCTGGTGAGTCGGAGATTGCTGAGTGCAAACTCACATTGAAAAATATGACCACTGGCGAGCAGACTCTCGTAACACCTGAGGAACTGATTACTATAGTGAAGGCGTAATACGAGTATACCTCTTTGCACTACTTAAATAATTTACTAAAACTTTAGATTTCAACAAGTGTATATAGGAATAGCAGGAAATATTGGTTCTGGTAAGACAACACTGACAGAAATGCTTGCAAAGCATTACCAATGGGAACCGCGGTATGAGTCTGTAGTGAACAATCCATACATGGACGATTACTACAAAGACCTGCAGCGATGGTCGTTTGCTATGGAGGTGTTTTTCCTGAAGGAACGCTTCAAGGATGTTCTCGAATTCTCACAATCGAAGAACATTGTTATTCAAGATCGCACGCTTCAAGAAGGAGTATTTGTGTTCACGGCTAACAACTACTTGCAAGGCAATATGTCTGACCGCGACTTTGAGACATATATGGAACTCTATGAGATTATGGTGGAGAAGGTGCAACTGCCAAACCTTATGATATATCTTCGAGCTTCAGTCCCTCATCTTGTGGAGAATATCCAGAAGCGGGGACGTGAGTGTGAGCAGAAGATTCCCATCGAGTATCTGCAGGGACTCAACGATCGCTACGACGACTTTATCCTTAACAAGTATAAAGGGAAAGTCCTCGTTGTCGATGTCGACAAGCTCGACTATAAAACGCGCCCGGAAGATTTCCAATTCATTACAGATAAGATTGACACAGTCTTTCCATTCTCTCTTACCAATTCTAAAAAATAGGAACAACGATGCACATAGCAGTAGCCGGAAACATCGGCAGTGGCAAGACCACACTGACCAAGATGTTGGCAAAAAGATACAACTGGTCACCCCGTTTCGAGCCCGTAGAACATAATCCCTACCTCGACGATTTCTATCGTGATATGTCGCGGTGGTCGTTCAATCTGCAGATATATTTTCTTAACAAACGTTTTAAGGAAGTGGTCGAAATAAGCCAAAGCGATAAGGATATCATTCAGGACCGCACCATTTTCGAAGATGCTTGTATCTTTGCGCCGAACCTTCATGGACAAGGATACATGTCCGACCGCGACTTCAACAACTATTCAGACCTCTTCGACACAATGATGACCCTCGTTAAGCTCCCCGATCTCATGATTTACATCCGTTCTACGGTGCCTAATCTCATCAACCAGATTGGTAAGCGTGGACGTGAATGCGAGCAGACAATCCGCATCGATTACCTTACAGGATTGAACGAGCGCTACGAGCAATGGATTAAAGGATACAAAGGTAAACTCATCATTGTTGATGGCGACACCATGAAGTTCGAATCGGATACAGAAGCCTTCCGCAGCATTACAGACAAGATTGATGCAATGCTCTTTGGACTTTTTAAATAGTCTTGTACATTAGTGTCCCGATTTTAACGGGACACTAATGATTATAAATATAAACCTATAGTATTAGTTCCGTTAGCTATAAAACAGGAACAAGGGCAAAAAAGTTACTTTTGCCAGAGAAAACAGCCGCTTTTGTTGTGCCATGTTATTAAAAAATCTTAACTTTGCAGTCGATTTAGAATAACATTTAGGTTTAAAGGTTTTCAGGTATTATGATGATTAGACAGTTGGCAATCCTTTTCGGTTGCCTTGCCTTGGGTGAGCTTGTCATCTATCTCACCCACATTCCGCTTCCGTCAAGTATTCTCGGAATGTTGCTTTTGACTTTGCTTTTGAAGTTGAAGGTGATACGACTTGAGTGGGTGCGCAGTATTTCAGACTTCCTCGTTGGTAATATCGGTTTCTTCTTCGTTCCACCAGGAGTTGCCATCATGCTCTATTTTGATATTATCAAGGCGCAGCTTCTGCCAATAGTTGTGTCTACGGTGGTGTCAACCATACTTGTGTTGGCTGTTACGGGTTGGGTACATCAGTTTTACGGTAAAGCAAAAGACAAATTGAAAGGATAGGGATATGGAATATTTTTCAAACGAGTTTTTTCTCATAGCACTCACGTTTGGCACATATTTTTTGGGTAAGCTACTGCGTCGTTGGACGGGTTGGGTGGTGATGAACCCTATACTCGTGTCGATATGCTGTCTAATTGTGTTCCTGAAAGTAACAGGCGTGAGCTATGAAACGTACAGTCAGAGTGGAAAAATGATTGAATTCTGGCTGCGTCCGGCCGTTGTAGCACTCGGTGTGCCGCTCTATATGCAGCTCTCTACGATAAAGAAGCAGCTCACGCCGATACTTCTTTGTGAGTTTATCGGATGCGTAGTAGGTATCGTGTCTGTAGTGTATATCGCTAAAGCGATGGGAGCGTCGCGCGAAGTGATACTCTCGCTTGCATCGAAATCGGTAACTACGCCGATTGCAATGGAGGTGACAAAGAGTATAGGTGGTATTCCTCCGCTTACGGCAGCTGTAGTGGTTTGTGTTGGTTTGATGTGTGCCGTGTGTGGCTATCGCACGATGGGTTTTGCGCGTGTGAAATCGCCCGTAGCACAAGGCTTATCTATGGGAACGGCAGCTCATGCTGTGGGCACGGCTACGGCGATGGAGAAGAGTCCAGTACACGGAGCATACGCCAGTCTCGGACTGACGCTTAATGGCATCCTTACATCGTTGCTCACGCCGTCTATAATCCCATTGCTGGGCGTGTAGACCGCTTGCGAATTATAAAAGTAGAAAGTATAAAATGTAAGAAGGGCGTGTCAAAAGCCAATAATCATAGGCTGCGAGCATCTGCATCGACCGTTACGAGCATCCGCGTCGACCGTTACGTATGATGCTCAAGGTCATTTAGGTGCACTCTTCTTGTTCTTTTGTCTGTTGCTGTCGGGTTATTCGTGATGGTAGCTCTCGCCCTTTATGATAGTGCAGGCGCGATATAGTTGCTCGGTGAATATCAGTCGCACCATTTGATGAGAGAATGTCATTCGTGAGAGTGAAATCATTTCGTCCGAACGTTTGTACACGGCATCGGAAAAACCATATGGTCCGCCGATGACGAAGATAAGTCGGCGAGCTGTCTGCTGCTTCTTCTGAAGCCATGCACCAGTCTCCATACTTGTGCGCTCTGCTCCGTGCTCGTCGAGCAAAACAACCGTGTCAGACGGCTGTATGAGTCGCAGGATCTGTTCGCCTTCAGCCTGTTTCTGCTGGTCCTCGCTGAGGTTCTTCGTGTTCTTAAGGGCAGGGATGGTGGTTATGTTGAAAGGCATATAGTGCGAGATGCGCTCCGTGTAGTCCTTAATGCCGTTTATGTAGAGTTTGTCGTTGGTCTTGCCGACAAGTATCAGCTCAGTCTTCATACTCCTCCTTTCTCTTGGGGTTCATAGGAAACCAGCCCTTCTTCACGCGTTGCTTCTGCTCGAACAACTCGCCTATGCTCCACAGACAAGAAGCTCCGATCACGCCAAGAATCGAAGAAGCTATGACATTAGCCATAAGCATGGAACCTACTATGAATGCGATGCCTGCAAGGAGGAAAATCCACCAAAGGCGGACACCGAAATAGTATTCTACTTTAATGACAATGGGGTGGAATAGTCCGATAACCAAGAACGTGCTGATAGCTATCGAAAGTCCCGTAAAATGTACATTCTCCATATTTTTATACGTGTTTTGATGCAAAATTATAAAAATTATTGAAGATGTGCGTGTTGTATGACAAAAAAGCGCCAAAAATATTTTGCAGGTCGGCTAAAAATAGGTAACTTTGCACCCGCTTAAAAGAATTAGCTTATCAAAAATAGTTTAATGAAGAATGACAAAATGAAAAACCAGTACCGCGTGAATGAGCAAATTCGCGTTCGGGAAGTACGTGTAGTAAGTGAAGGTGGTTCAACCGTTATGGCAACTCGCAGTGCTCTTGAAATGGCACGCGAACAAGGCGTAGATCTTGTGGAGATTTCTCCTAACGCGCAACCTCCTGTTTGTCGACTCATTGACTATAGCAAGTTCCTCTATCAGCAGAAGAAACATGCGAAAGAGATGAAAGCTAAGCAGGCTAAGGTTGAAATCAAGGAGATCCGTTTCGGACCGCAGACTGATGAACACGACTACAACTTTAAGTTGAAGCACGCACAGGAGTTCCTTTCAGAAGGTAATAAGGTTCGTGCTTACGTTTTCTTCCGCGGTCGTTCAATCCTCTTTAAGGAGCAGGGTGAGGTGCTTTTGTTGCGCTTTGCTAACGATCTTGAGGAATATGCAAAGGTTGAACAGCTTCCGAAGCTCGATGGAAAGAAGATGTTCCTTTATCTCGCACCAAAGAAAGCTGGTGTTGTAAAAAAGAGTCAGCAAAAGATGGATCGCGAGAAGCGTGAGGCTGAAGCTCGCTCTGCAAAGGAAACGGAGAACGGAGTAGAGGAGATGCCGACAAACGGTGGACTTCTTGCTAACGCTAAAGTAAGTGCAGAGGCACTCAAAGCTCTTACAGGCGAGGAATAAGCAAACAGAGACAACATGATAAATGTGCGTAACGCCTTGGTATATGCGTTGCCACATATAATAAATAACAATTTAAAATTAACAAAAATGCCAAAAGTAAAGACTAACTCCGGTGCAAAGAAGAGATTCCGCTTTACCGGTACAGGTAAGATTAAGCGTCATCACGCTTATCACAGTCACATTCTGACTAAGAAGACAAAGAAGCAGAAGAGAAATCTGGTTCATCAGACAATCGTAGACAACAGCAACCTTAAGCAGGTTCGTGATTTGCTCTGCCTCCGTTAATTTTATTAGTCAAAACATTTAAAGGAAAGAAAAAACTATGCCAAGATCAGTCAATCATGTTGCTTCAAAAGCAAAGAGAACAAGAATCCTGAAGCTCACCAAGGGTTACTATGGTGCAAGAAAGAATGTTTGGACAGTAGCGAAGAACACTTGGGAAAAGGGTCTCACATACGCATACCGCGATCGTCGTAACAAGAAGCGCACATTTCGTGCATTGTGGATTCAGCGTATCAACGCTGCTGCTCGTCTTGAGAACATGAGCTACTCTACACTTATGGGTGCTCTTCACAAGGCTGGTATCGAGATTAATCGCAAGGTACTCGCTGACCTCGCTGTTAACAACCCAGAGGCTTTCAAGGCTATCGTAGAGAAGGTAAAGTAAATCGAAACCTCATAGGTAAGATTTAATTATCTCAAAATATAATAAGGGTGACAATGTTTCGCACATTGTCACCCTTATTGCTTTTTCTTCATTTATGAAGAATGGGTTTCTGTATCTAACTTTGCTGCATTTCTTTAAGCAGCTGTTTTTGTCGTTCGCTGAGGTTTGTGGGCAGCTTCACATTGTATGTGATGATGAGGTCACCCATAGTGCCGTCGCCTCGGTCGTATCCCTTTCCACGCAAGCGAACCTTCGTACCATTCTGCGTTTCGGGCTTTACTTTTAGTTTAATCTTCGATCCGTTGCCAAGCTGTATTATCACCTCGCCGCCAAGTAGGGCGGTGTAGAGATCGATATTTACATTGGCATTCATTTCGCCCGTGTTCTGTCGTGTAGTGTTACGTGTTCTGCTATGTGTACGACCAGCTTTTGCACCGAACAAGTCCTGGAAGAAACTAGAGAAACCTTCTCCGCCATTGCCGAAACTTGAGAAGTCGAAGCCCTCGAATGGTGAACCGCCACCATTGCCATTCCAATATTGTTGTCCGCCTGCGCCACCGCCTTGTGCATAGGCATCTGCTTCGCGCCAGCGTTCACCATACTGATCGTATTTCTTACGCTTTTCGGGGTCGGAAATTACATCATACGCTTCGTTTAGTGCCTGAAACTTTGCCTTCGCTTTTGGATCATTAGGGTGAAGATCGGGATGGAAGAGCTTAGCCCTTTTGCGATATGCCTCGCGCACTTGGTCTTGTGGAATGTTACGGTCTACGCCAAGTATTTTGTAATAATCAATAAATGCCATAGTCTTTACCTCCAATTATATATTTTTATTAGTATCATCACTCATTAACCATTACGCAAAATCTGTGCCTAATTGTCGTTTTGTGTAAATAAAAACAAAACTTAATGTAAATATCATTTACTGACAATTAGGCACAGACACATTGATTTGATTTTGTTAGAACAAACTTCTGAATATGGTTGGGATAGGGGTAGAGAACTCCATTGGTTCGCCAGTCACAGGATGTGTGAAGCAGAGCATGTATGCATGTAGGCATAAGCGGTGCAATGGGTCGTCTCCGTTGCCATATTTCACATCTCCACAAACAGGATGCCCCATGTCGGCAGAATGTACACGTATCTGATTCTTGCGACCAGTCTCGAGCTTATACTCTACGAGTGAGTGTTCGGTAGTACGATTGAGTACATGGAAATGTGTGACAGCATATTTGCCACCATTGTCAGTTGGTGACGAATAGGTTATGTATGCCTTGTTGTCCTTCAGCCAGTTGGCAATGGTACCATTCTCTTGCTCCATCTCGCCACTTACAACAGCTACATAACGGCGGTCGTAAACAATTTGGTGCCAGTTGTGCTCCAATATCTGTTCTGTATCAATGTCCTTAGCGTAGACCATAAGTCCGCTTGTGTCGCGGTCGAGTCGGTGAACAACGTGAGCGCGGCACTTCTGGCGCGACTTGAGGAAGTAGTCGTCGAGAACAGACTTCACATTGAGCGAAGAATGGCCTGCTGCCATCGACAGGATGCCGATATTCTTCTCTACAACTATGAGCCATCTGTCTTCGTATACAATCTTAACGTAGCGACTCTTGAACTGGTTCTGCTTCTTGTGGCGGCTGATTGTAATCTTGTCGCCTGCCTTAAGCTGGTAGTCGAACTGAGTTACCATTCTTCCGTTCACGGCAATGCCACGACCTTGCAGCGTTGCCTTCAGCTTGGAGCGGCTCTCGCTCACGTTATTGATGAGATATTCGAGCAGGGGAGCGTTCTCCTTCACGTTGATAACGAGATTGTCGCCACCTTGTGTCTTGTATGTATTGTTTGTATTGCGCATTTATTTTGAATTTATATAGTTTCTATTCCGTTTGTATGTCAGCTATAAATATATGTATAGACTTGAATTACTGCGTTCTGCAATCATTAAATGTCAAGGACAAAGACCTTGCAGTCGGGGAATTGCTTATCGAATACCGATTTGTCTACCTTTTCCTTGAATATGCCGAAGAGACTGCTGCCGCTTCCGCTCATCTGTGCGTATGCCGCTCCCATGTTATACAGAGTCTTTTTGATGTTTGCCAGTTCGGGATGGTTGGGGAATATGCTGTCTTCGAAGTCATTTGTCAATCGGTTGCGCCATGTTTCAATCGGTTGTGCAACTATTTCTCTACATGAAATGCTTGGCTTGTGAGGGCGTATGTGAGCAAATGCCTCTTTTGTTGATATTGCCAATGATGGTTTTACTACAACTATATAATAGCCTTTAAGGTTGTTTTCTGCAATATTAATCGGTAATAAAATCTCGCCAATTCCCTCAGCGTATGCAGGTTCTGCTGTGATGAAGAAAGCACAATCTGCTCCCAATTTGGCAGCGTATTTTTCCATATCCTCTCTGCCGAGTTTTAGCTTGTACATGTCGTTCAAGATTTTTATCATGAACGCAGCATCGCTCGAACCTCCACCAAGTCCAGCTTCTGTTGGAATGTGTTTATACAGATGTGCATGAACTCGTGGTAGATCGAAATCGGTTGCAAGAAGGTTGTATGCTCTTGTTATGAGATTGTCTTCCTCGTTGCAACATACACCATTACCAGTCACTTTCAAATCACAATTAAGTGTTGACGGAAACGCCTTGTTCATATCCTGTACCTCCAAAGCATCGCAGAGTGGGATAGGGAAGAATACGGTTTCGAGGTTGTGGTAACCATCAGGGCGTTTCTCAGTGATATTGAGTCCGAGATTTATTTTTGCACAAGGAAAATTAATCATAATTTATAATTTAAATTGCATTATTCAATACCTTTATATACAGGTTCTATCATTGTTGAGACATTAACACCACAAAATTATAAATAATAATCCTAAATCATAAAATATTACGTGTTTTTTTCCCTCATTTGAGAAAAAGTCCTTACATTTGTATGCGTAAAACAAAGCTTGATTTTAATTCTAAAAACTACGATATTATGTTTTCTAACCAAGATTTAAATCAGATAGCACAGCGAGGTAATACACCTGAAGCTATCAAACATCAACTCACAGAGATAAAGGAAGGATTTCCGTTTTTGAAGATAGAAGCAGCTGCAGCTGTTGGTAATGGTATATTATCGCTTGATTCTGCACAAGTAGAGAAGTTCGTTAACGAATGGGCTACTTATCTTAGTGATCAGCACACCATTGTGAAGTTCGTACCAGCGAGTGGTGCTGCGAGCCGAATGTTCAAGAATCTCTTTGCGTTCCTTTCTGCTGACTATGATGAGCCGACAACAGATTTTGAGAAATACTTCTTTGAAAATATAAAGAAGTTTGCTTTCAAGAAGGCTCTTTGTGCTAAATGTAAGGAGAACGAAGGCGAGTGTGTTTGTGATCTTATTAAGCACGGCAAGTATAAGGCTGTCGTAGCAAACCTGCTTGAGGCAAAGGGTTTGAACTATGGTCAGTTGCCGAAGGGTTTGCTGCTGTTCCATCAGTATGAGGATGGTCCGCGCACACCGATGGAGGAGCATCTTGTTGAAGCAGCATTGTATGCTTGTTCTGACGGTAAGGCGAACATCCACTTCACAGTCTCGCACGACCATCTCGAACTCTTCAAGAAGAAAGTAGAGGAGAGTCTGCCTTACATGGAGAAGAAGTTCAACGTTAAGTTCAACGTTAGCTTCTCTGAGCAGAAGCCGAGCACAGACACAATAGCTGCAAACACAGACAATACTCCGTTCCGCAACGAAGACGGCACATTGCTGTTCCGTCCAGGCGGTCATGGCGCACTCATCGAGAACCTCAACGAGATTGATGCTGACGTTGTATTCATCAAGAATATCGACAACGTTGTGCCGGATAGAATCAAGGACGAGACTGTTTTGTACAAGAAGCTTATTGCTGGCGTTCTTGTTGACACACAGAAGAAGGTGTTCGAATATCTGCGCGAACTTGAGGCTGGCGTGCCTTCTCGCGAGAAACTTGGAGAGATGTTGCGTTTCGTTGAGACAACATTGTGCTGTAAGAAGGCTGGCGCTGCAGAACTAACAGATGCCGAATTGGCTGAATACCTCAAGATAAAGTTTAATAGACCTATTCGCGTTTGTGGTGTAGTTAAGAATGTTGGTGAGCCAGGTGGCGGCCCGTTCCTCTGCTACAATAGTGATGGTACTGTTAGTCCACAGATTCTTGAGTCGAGTCAGATTGATACGAACAATGAGGAGTATGTACGTATGTTCAAAGAAGGCACTCACTTCAATCCTGTTGATCTTGTTTGTGCAACAAAGGACTATAAGGGCAATCGTTTCAATCTGCCAGAGTACGTTGACAAGAAGACTGGTTTTATCTCTTTGAAGAGCAAGAATGGCAAGGAGTTGAAGGCTCTCGAACTTCCAGGTCTTTGGAATGGTGCGATGAGCGATTGGAGCACCATTTTTGTAGAAGTGCCAATCGGAACATTTAATCCAGTGAAGACCGTTAACGATTTACTGCGTGAGCAGCATCAATAATCAATGTGCCACGATCGATGCGTATGTGCGTATCGGTCGTGGCGTATTATGAAATGATGAAATGCGCTCTGTTCCTGTTGGAGTTTGCTTCATCAAATTTAAATTTAATCATAATTATTAGATGAATATCAATTTAAGGATATTAAATTATTTGTTTGTGCTTGTTTGCCTGATTGCAGGAACAAGTGTGTCTGTGCGTGCAGAGGAACGTACGTTTACTCGAATCAATAGTATTCCGGAGTTGGAAAGTGTTGAAGGTTTTATTGTTGTTAATGAGTATTATAAGCGTGCTCTTTCTGAATGGGATGGAACAACGGGGTTTAATTCTGTAGCTATAAATTTAGACAAAGGAGTTGTAACGGCAAGTGATAAGGTTACAACTCTTAAGGTTGAAAAAAATGGTAATTACTATTATTTGAAAACTGCAGATGGTCTATATTTGTCAAATGCGTCAGCAGGTACTGCAAATGCTTGTAAATTGAAGGATGTACCAGATGAAACTTCCAAAGTTGAAATAACATTTTTCACAGATTATGTTAATGTTTTCTTTGCAAAAAATGTAAAAAGATCTCTTCTTTATAGTGACAATTATAAATTCTTTACTTGTTACAATTCTGACTATTATAAGCAAGATGTTCGAATGATATCATTATATGGAAGTACTGGTGAAGTAGTTCCTCCTAATCCTCCTGAGCCTCCAACTTTACAACCAACTTCAGTCAAATTTAGTTCAACATCCTTGACAATACTCAAAGGCAAGGAATATACTTTACCTACAGCAACGGTTCTGCTTGATAATGGCAAAGAACTTACTGATGCACAGCTTGCATACTCAAGTAGTGATGAGAATGTCGCATCTGTAAATGCGTCAACGGGAGAAGTGACGCTAAAAGATTTTGGTACGACAACTATAACTGCTAAGTATGCAGGTTCTGATATGTATAAAGGATCTGAAGACTCCTATACCTTGATATATCAAGACAGATTAGGTAATCCTACAATTGTATTCTCGGCTCATGATGGAGCCTTTGCAGCAGTTACTACCAAAATACCAGAGAACTCAGATCTTACTTGGAGAAACTATCAACTTATTTCAACTAATGGGGATGCTTATCCTTTTAGGCTTAAAATGAGTTATAGGGATAGTCATGGCTTTTTAACGAAGAGAGAAGGCGGATCCGACTTTCTTAAAACACCAGATTTTGATGCAGACGATGGTTTTATTGTTAGAGTGACCTTTGATCAAAAGAGTACAGCAACAAGACCGACTATAGCTGGTATAGATAACACAATATATACGGAAAATGGCAAAGGAGAGGTCGATGGCACAAGCGAGTACGAATTTACAGAACGTATTGAGGGGGCTACATCTTTCTGTCTAAGTGCAGCAAGTATCTTTTTTATTAAGAAAATAGAGATATTTATCAGTTCAATTCCACCTCTTGATATTGATGAGAAGGATACAAAGACTGTTGAGACACTGAAGCAGAACGATGACAAGCTTGTACAATTCAAGTTAAATAGACGTTTTGTAAATGATGGAAAGTGGTACACGATATGTCTGCCTTTTAATATCAGTCAGCAACAATTAGCAAAGGCATTCGGGGTTGACTGTGTAGACTTGCGAACATTCGATCACATGGAGGGAACAACAATGTTCTTTAAGACAGAAGAGAATATTGAGGCAGGTGTACCATATCTTATAAAACCTAATACGGATATAGACGGAGTAGTGTTTGATGACGTTAAAATAGCCATGAAGGCTAATCCTACACTGCAGGTAGGTAAGGATGGATATTACATGCAAGGCGTGTACGAGCCTACCGACTTGTACATTGATGGAACACACGTGTTTCTTGGCTGCGAAAATAGATTCTTCCGACCATCTGAAACTAATCATACGATGAACGGCATGAGGGCATACTTTGTTATTCCAAAGGATGCGGTGAATAAGATATTAAGCTACAATGCTGATTCAGAAGCTACCGATATTATTGCTATAGATGCTAACTTACAACCAAAGGACCATAAAGTGTATAATATAAGTGGTATGTATGTAGGCGATAGCAATTGCGACCTTATGCCAGGTACGTACATTGTAGATGGTAAAAAGGTTTTAATATCAAACCAATAGTTTTAGATATCAGTAAATAAAGAAATGGGGCTATAGAACAAACTGTCTATAGTCCCATTTCTTATGTCTTTTGTTGGTTGCATTATAGTGCTATGTCATGCAAAATCTCTCCAATGGTTGGGTGGATATGGATTGCGTTTGCAAGGTCAGTGATGGTTGCACCTTTACTCATCAGAGCGGAAATCTCCTGCACCATGTCTGACGAGTGGGCTCCAAAGGCATGACAACCGAGGAGTTTTCCGTCCGCTTTATTGACAAACAACTTCACCATGCCGTCTGTCTCGTTCATGGCGAGTGCCTTGCCGTTAGAACGGTGGAAGCCCTTACGGCATTCGTATTCGCATCCCTCTGCTTTCAGTTGGTCTTCGCTTTTGCCTACGCTTGCTGCTTCAGGATAAGTGAAGATTGCTGACGGCATAACATCAAAATTGATTTCGTCCTCTTTGCCGAGAATCTTGTTTACGACATGCAGCCCTTGGAAGGTTGCTGCATGAGCGAGCATACAGCGTCCATTTACATCGCCGATGGCATATATGCTTTCAACGTTTGTGCGGAAATCATCGTCTACAGCGATTCCCTTCGGCGAGTATTCAACGCCTGCGAGTTCGAGGTCAAGACCTTCGATGTTTGGTTTACGTCCTGTGGCAATGAGCACCACGTCTGCATCCACCTGAGCAGGCTTACCTTTTTTCTCGTAGGTGATGGTGAGTTGGTGCTTGCCGTCCTCTGTAGTTGTCTCTGCAATTGACTTAACAGCCGATTGCATAGAGAACTCAACACCGCGCTTGCCTATAGTCTGGCGCAGACGCTTTGCGATGTCCGAATCAAGAACCGGCAGACACTCCTTAAGGAACTCAATCACACTCACCTTGCTACCGAAGCTGCTGAACACGGAAGCGAACTCCATACCGATAACTCCTGCACCGATGATGCACAAACGCTCAGGAATATTGTCGATGTCGAGAAGTTCTGTAGATGTGATAACGCCTGGTAATGTTGTACCTTCTATTGGTGGACACTTCGAGTCGCTGCCGGTAGCTATCATAATGTTGTCGGCTGTGTACTCTTCGTCGCCTACGACAACAGTCTTGCTGTCCTTGAAGTGAGCGAAACCACGAACGAAGGTAATGCCTGGAGTCTGCATCAGAGTCTCGATGCCGCTGCGTAGCTGTTCTACAACCTGCTGCTTGCGCTCCATAACTTTCGGGAATTGAAGTTGGAAACCATCAAGTGCCACACCGAAGACATCAGCATGTTGTATGGTGTCTATA
>ULPD01042434.1_pt1 | contig 21128 bp, 20 predicted proteins | sample 1953161 | NCBI WGS metagenome assembly ULPD01 (sample SAMEA4835619, study PRJEB28245) | human gut metagenome | biome: gut microbiome; material: fecal sample | place: Denmark | collected 2008
AGAGAAACTCGCAGCAGCGGCACAGGTTAACAGAGCAAAAGGCGCTGTGCAGGAAGTAAACTCGTATATACACGAAACCGTACAGATAGCACAGGTTGAAGGTGAAGTAAGCAACATATATCCTAAAGTCGGCGAACTTGTAGGAGCCGGTTCTCCAATAATGAGCATATCTATAATGAGTGATCTTTGGGGCACGTTCAATGTACGTGAAGATCAGCTCAACGGACTTAAGAATGGTGACACCTTCACCGCATATTGCCCGGCATTCAGCAAAGACCTGAAAATGAAGGTCTACTACATCAAGGACGAAGGCAGCTATGCTGTATGGAAAGCTACTAAAAGCAACGGACAATATGATTTAAAGACTTTCGAGGTAAAAGCACGTCCTGTAACAAAACTCGACGGACTCAGACCTGGTATGTCGCTAATAATTAAAAACTGATAAAGCTTAAACGTGGGCAATACTCTCAGCTTAAAGAACATCATCAATGTGGCATGCAGAGAATGCAGTATATTGAAGAAAAATCCGATGTATCTGTTCTGCATGCTGGTATTTCCCGTTATCGTTACCATATTCTTCACTTCACTTATGAGCAACGGTCAACCTACTGACATGCCCGTAGGTGTGGTTGACTTGGACAACACTTCTACAACACGTAACATAATAAGAAAACTTGATGCCTTTCAGACAACAAAGGTTGTAGGACACTATACGAACGTGAATGATGCACGCAACGCCATTCAGCGCAATGAGATATATGCATTTCTTTATATCCCTAAAGGCACTACATCAGACCTGATGTCAATGCGCCAGCCAAAGATTTCATTTTACTACAGTTCCGTATCACTTACAGCCGGCGCGTTGCTGTTCCGTGACCTTAAAACCATATCAATGCTTGGTTCTGCCGGCGCAGCATCGTCCGTTCTTTCGGCAAAGGGACTTACAGAAAGTCAGATTATGAGTTTTCTGCAACCCATCGTAACCGACCTTCATACAATAAACAACCCTTCGGTAAACTACAGTATTTACCTTAACACGATGATAATTCCCGGATGTCTCATGCTGTTCATATTCCTGATAACAGCCTATTCACTGGGAACGGAACAAAAATTCGGCACATCTAAGGAATGGATGGACAAAGCCGGAAACGACATCTTTGTAGCTCTGGCAGGCAAGCTTCTGCCGCAGACAATAGTGTTTCTCATCATATTCTACGGCTACATGGCATACGTGTTCGGTATATTACATTTTCCCCACCCGGGCGGACTTCCTGCCATATTACTTCTCGGACTGCTTGCAGTGTTGTCATCTCAAGGATTCGGCATTTTTGTATACGGACTCACGCCTTCGCTGCGAATGTCGATGAGCATCTGCAGCCTGTGGGCTGTGTTAAGTTTCTCTATGTCAGGAACGGCTTTTCCGCTTTCAGCCATGTCGCCGGCACTCAAGGCTATAGCCCAGCTGTTCCCCCTGAGGCATTATTATATGATATACCAGCTCAACGTATTCAACGGCTACCCGATATCTTACTCATGGATAAACCTTACTGCCATGGTTTGCTTCATAATGCTGCCGGTGTTTGTAACAGCCAGGATAAAGAAAGCCGCACTTGAATATGTATATCTGCCATAATACAGATACCGCACATCGGCAATGGCGATTATTAATGAAAAGAAATAAAGAAAAGGATTATATCTGATGAAAAAGGCAAACGGACTGCTACAGCATATAAACGAAGGCATACACGACATGTGCTACATCTGGGCGGAAGAAATTAAAACCACCTGGAAAGACGAAGGTGTGCTTATTTTCTTTATTCTCGTACCGTTGCTTTATCCGCTTGCATATTCATGGATCTACACTAACGAAGTTGCCCGTGAGGTGCCCGTGGCTGTCGTAGACATGTCGCATAGCAGTCTCAGCAGACAGTTTATAAGAGAATTTGACGCATCTCCCGACACAAAGGTAACATACCACTGCAACAACCTTGACGAAGCTAAAGACCTCATAGGACGCCAGGCTGCGTCGGGTGTGCTTTATTTTCCTGAGAATTTTCAGACTAACATAAACAGAATGGAGCAAAGTCAGGTGAGCATCTACTGTGACATGAGCTTCATGCTTTACTACAAGGCTATATACCAGACCGCAACAGCCGTTGCGGGAAACATCAACTCTGAGATACAGATAGAACGTGCCGGCAATTGGACCGACCGAGAAAATGAGATAACAATAAAGCCGTTGGATTTTGATGAAGTGCCCATATTCAACACAACAGGAGGCTATGGAAACTTTCTTATTCCTGCCGTGCTCATTCTTATTCTGCAGCAGACGCTGCTCCTTGGCATAGGTCTGTCGGCAGGAACAGCCAGAGAAAAGAACAGATTTAAGCAACTTGTGCCTGTCAGCAAGCATTATAACGGCATCTTCCGTATTGTGCTTGGCAAATCGCTGTGCTATCTCATGATTTATGCCGTAATGGCAGCATACATCACCCTTATTGTGCCGCGACTGTTCAACTTCACGTCATTGCTGCATCCGGGCGACTTGCTCTGTTTCATGCTTCCCTATCTTCTGTCGTGCATATTCTTTGCAATGATTGTATCATGTGCCGTAAGATACCGCGAGAACGTCATTCTGCTGGTTGTGTTCACATCACTGCCATTCCTGTTCATATCCGGAGTATCATGGCCACAAAGCGCCATACCGGATTTCTGGCAATGGATATCCAGCGTGATACCTTCGACATTCGGCATACGCGGATTTATACGCATGAACGGCATGGAGGCACGCCTCGGTGATGTATTGCCTGAATACAGGGCATTATGGATTCAGACATTTGTCTACTTCCTTATAACATGTCTTCTGTACAGACGCCAAATAATAAAATCACGACGAAAGGATATTGAACAGCGCAGTGCCGAACTAAAAGAAGAACAAACAGAAGTGCCTGAAACCCTCAGTGAAAAGGATTAAAAAGACAGAAACGAATGACATCCAAACGACACGCAAGTGTAGAATAAAATAAGTTAGCAAAAAACGGAAGTCTGCCGGACATGACATCATGGCAAACTTCCGTTTATTTATTCTTTCAGCCGAACTGTGCGTCAGCTGTTCTTAACCTCAACAATCTTTGTAGGTGCCTGCTCTGCATTTCTGCGGTTTACAACGGTTACAACAGCCATTGCAAGATTAATAAATGCCTGACCTGTCATTGTGTCAACATTAAGCGCAGAAGGCTTGCCGTCGTCGCCACTCTCACAGATGCTCTGCACTACAGGAATCTGAGCCAGCAAAGGAACGTTCATCTCCTTAGCAAGATTCTTGCATCCCTCCTTACCGAAGATATAATATTTGTTTTCGGGCAATTCGGCCGGAGTGAACCATGCCATGTTTTCAACAAGTCCGAGAATAGGCACATTCACCTTATCATTTCTGTACATATCGATACCCTTACGTGCATCGGCCAAGGCAACCTTCTGAGGCGTACTTACAATCACGGCTCCTGTAATAGCCAATGTCTGAAGCAATGTCAGATGTATGTCGCTTGTTCCCGGGGGAGTGTCAAGCACGAAATAGTCGAGGTCGCCCCAGTCGGCATCGGCAATAAGCTGTTTGAGAGCATTCGACGCCATGCCTCCGCGCCACAGTGTGGCTGTGTCAGGATTAACGAAGAAACCTATGCTCAACAGTTTTACACCATACTTCTCAACAGGCTCAATAAGGTCGCGTCCGTCTTTGTGTACAGCATACGGGCGGAAGTCTTCCACGCCGAACATCTTAGGCATTGACGGACCGAAGATATCGGTGTCGAGCAGTCCGACCTTATAGCCGAGACGTGCAAGAGAAATGGCCAGATTGGCTGCAACAGTACTCTTGCCTACTCCACCCTTGCCTGAACTTACGGCAATGATATTCTTAACGCCGGGCAGCATCTTGCCAACCTCGGGACGCGGTTTCGACTTGGTTTCAACATTGATTGTAACCTCTACGTCCTTGCTTACATGATAGTGTATGGCAGCCTCGGCAGCCTTAAGCGTCGACTTCATGAAAGGATCGGTGTCACGCGGAAATATCAGCGAGAACGACACCTTCATGCCGTCAATTCTGAGATTGTCTGCCACCATCTCACTCTCAACAAGATTCTTCTTGGTTCCCGGATAAGTTACGGTGGCCAAGGCATCCATTATCAGTTTTGGATATAATGTCATAATATTTATAATTAATTTGTTGCACCTCAACGGCAGACAAGTATATCTGCCCATATATTCAGACTACAAAAGTCGTGCCTAAATAGCAGTATAAGGCGCATAATAATAAATTCACTGCAAAATACGCAATAATTGCGCAAATAAACAAATTTTTAATCTGAAAATACAACTTTCCATGTCTTAACTATCAACAAAATTATCTACGGCACCAACGAAACACACACAACAACACGCAAAAGAATCATTCAAATAGACACGTACCCTCAATAAGTATATCTCTTCCTATTTTAACGGGACACTAATGATATAGAAGACAAGACCGAAGGCTAAAAGTGACACCAACATAGAAACAATATAAGAGTTAGAAGCCAGATGTATGGATAAAATAAAAGTCGCAGAAACGGTAATGAAACCATTTCTGCGACTTTATTTAAATTTAATATAATGCTTATTCTCTAATTATTCAGCACTCTCTGGAGCCTTGTCGATAAGATCCATAAACTGGTCGAGTTTCGGAGTGATGATAATCTGAGTGCGGCGGTTGCGCTGCTTGCCAACCTCAGTGTCGTTAGATGTTACAGGATTGTATTCGCCACGTCCACCGGCAGTAAGACGTTTCGGGTCAACACCATACTGATTGATAAGAGCCTGAACAACGCTTGAAGCGCGGAGACAAGACAAATCCCAGTTGTTGCGGATGTTCTTCATCGCAGCTGAAGATGTGTTTACAGGCACATTGTCGGTGTTACCCTCGATGAGCACGTCATAATCCTTATAGTCCTTGATAATCTTTGCAATCTTGCTCAGAGTCTCGGCGGCACGGTCGTTAATCTCGTAGCTTCCGCTCTTGTAGAGCATGTTGTCGGCAAGAGAGATGTAAACAACACCCTTAAGCACCTGAACGTCAACCTCCTTAAGCTCTTCCTTGCTGAGTGAGCGTGTAAGGTTGTTTGTGAGGATAAGATTCAGAGAGTCGCTCTTGCTCTTAACCTCAACGAGGTGACGGATGTACTGGTTAGACTCGTTGATCTGGTCAACCAGCTTAGAGATATTTACAGTTGTCTGGTTGCTTGCGGTGAGGCTCTTGTCAAGTGAGCTCTGCAGCGACTCGTAAGCACTCTTAGTCTGAGCAAGTTGCTCCTCAAGACTTGTAACGCGCACCTTGCTTGCTGCAAGTTCTGAATTAACGTCAGAGAGTTTGCCTTGAGTTTCCTGATATTTATTAGTCAGTTCTTTATTCTCGAGCTGACAGTTTTCCAAATCTTTCTTACTTACACAGCTGCTTACCATAAAGCATCCTGCAACGAGTGAGATAATCAATAAATTCTTCTTCATAATAAATTTTCGTTTATTTTTTAGGTTATAATTTGTTGCAAATTTACGTATAAGACGCATAAGTCATGCTAAAGTTGAATGCCATTAGCATAATTTAACGTCAATAAGTCTATAAAGTAAATAACCGTTAACACAATTCAATGCACTCCATATCCTAAAACAAGGGACATGAGGTGCATTGAAACCAAGTTATTTAATCTTTTCCAAAGATACTTTTCAAGTAGACTGATCAGCAATACTGGAACTGATTGACCAACGGACATTTAGCTATTGTTGTAGACAATTTGATAACCCATGTTCCGTATATCTGCCTTATATTCTGAGGTAAAAGATTAGAATCTCTCAAACCAGCCAGCAAGTTTCTTAAAGGCTTGCCCGGATTTGGTTGAGAATCGTTCAACAAACCAGCACGGGCCAATTCACGGTTGGCTTCCATGTCGTTAATTTCACTCTTGCCCTTAAGCGACATATATTCGTCGAGGCAAGTTTGAATAGCTGAGAAATTTTTTAAATCAATCATGACAAATAAACTATAAATTGAGACTTCACAAATATAGTCTTTTATTTTTAATAATAAAAATCCAAGGTATTAAAAATGCGTTACAATTATAAATTTTAATACTTTTTCGCTTTTAACTTACAATTATTAACTTATTTTGTTATTTGAATTACATTTTACAATATTAAAAGTATCTTTATTGACACTATGTTAAACAATAAATTCAAAAACAATACAAGATGACAATCATACGGCACATAACCGTCACTATGATATGTAATAAGCCGGAAAACCTTTAGCGGCAATATGAAACGAACAAAAAATAAGCCACGCAAAGCAATAACATAAAATGCTTTGCGTGGCAAAAAAACTTATACGCATCAGAAATCAAGCTCGCGCGTAAGTATACTTTCAAGCTGCTCTGCCGACAGACGCAGATGAAACTGTCCCTTGATTGCCACTGAAATACGTCCAGTTTCTTCAGACACCACTATGGCTATTGCGTCGCTGTCTTGCGAAATGCCCATTGCGGCACGGTGGCGCAGTCCGAGTTCTTTCGGAATATCTATGCTGTGGCTCACAGGCAGAATACATCCCGCAGCCCTGATACGTTTCTTTGAAATAACCATGGCTCCGTCGTGCAACGGCGAATTCTTGAAAAAGATATTCTCTATAAGCCTTTGGTTTATATTGGCGTCTATGATGTCGCCGGTCTCAACAATGTCGTCGAGCGACGATATTCGCTCTATGACAATGAGTGCTCCGATGCGCGCCTTACCCATGTTCATGCAGGCCATCACAATAGGCATTATCGACTCCATGTCAACCTTGTCCTTATTGTCGCCCGAAAAGAACAGCCGTATTATTCCGTTCACGCGGCGGTGAGCGCCAAGCGTATACAGGAACTTGCGTATTTCTTCCTGAAACAATATTATTATTGCTATCACTCCCACGCTGACCAGCTTGTCCATGATGCTTCCGAGAAGACGCATCTCAAGAATCTGACTCACGAAAAGCCAGACAACGATGAACACCATGATGCCGATAAACACGTTGAGCGAGCGCGACTCCTTCATCAGTCTGTAAATGTAATACAGCATCAGGGCCACGCAAAATATATCGACAAAATCTTTTATGCCAAATTCAAACATACTTAAATACTTCTTTTACAATGGTTACAGCCTCAACGCACGGCTTTACGTCGTGTACTCTCAGAATTGACGCACCCGAATTAATCATGGCAATGGTGTTGACAACCGACGTGCCGTTGAGCGAATGGTCGGCATCGGTGGCGAGCAGGCGCGAAATCATAGACTTGCGCGACACGCCGACAAGAAGCGGAAGCTCAAATTCGCGCAACTTGTCAAGTCCGGCAAGAAGTTCGTAATTCTGCTCAAGCGTCTTGCCGAAGCCGAAACCCGGGTCTAATATTATGTCCTTTACGCCAAGAGAGTGCAATGTCTGCACCTCATGAGCAAAGGCTTTCATCATGCTCATTATGTCGGGCTTGGTAGACATTAATATATAAGGCACACCAAGACGGGCTGCCATCTTGAATATTTCGGGGCATTCGCCGTCGCCGTTGCATCCGTCAGCATCAGCACTATTATTACCGCTGCCGCCGAAAGCGCCGTTAATGTTGCCTTCAGATACATCATTTATTATGCCTGCCCCGAACTCCTCGACAGCCATGCGTGCCACTTCGGGCCTGAACGTGTCTACCGAAACAGGAGCATCGGGCTGCACGCTTCTTACGGCTTTCAAGGCCATGCGCATGCGTTCCATTTCTTCATCCTCGGTTACATGAGCCGCACCGGGACGCGTAGAGAATGCTCCTACGTCGATAATCTTGCCGCCTTCGGCCATTATCTGGTCGGCCCTCGCAGCAATTTCAGCCTCAGTCTGCTTGCGGCTGCCGGCATAAAACGAATCGGGAGTGGCATTAAGAATGCCCATAACACAAGGCTCTGACAAATCCATCAGTCGCCCGTTGACGTTCAATATATAAGGAATAAAGCCTTTCACAATATAAATTAAAGAATAAAATTAATCTCTACAGACGGCAAAAATACTCATAAATATCGAGACTCTTTATATTTTTGACGTTTTTTATCAAGAATAAAAACAAGTCAGAAAATATACTTACCACAAATCGGGATATTTGGGCTTAAACATCAATGAGCCGACGGAACAGACTTACACTTACCGCTAAACTCAATTATGTCAAGACGTATTATACCTACACGATGAAACGATTTTTCGGCAGCCTTAATTCCGGCTTCTTTATATTCAGGTGCCAGTTTGTCTATCAGCAGATGAAGCGCGTGCCTCTTTTCGTCATCATCAAGCACAATTACGGCATGACACTTCATAACGACGCTTTCATATTCGGTAGTGAAACGCGACGGCAACAGATTAGTATGGCCAACTATGCAGAACGACACATCATGATTGTGCGCCAAGGCCCTTAGTTTCTTTCCTTCAGGAGCGCAATGTATATACAGACTGTGAGCGCCGTCCCAAACATAATTCAGCGGCAGGCCATAGGCTTCACCGTCAGCAGCGACCATTGACAACACTCCATACTCACAGCCTCTAATAAGCTGCAAGGCACGCTCCTCGCTAAGCAGGCGGTCCTGACGACGCACTGTTTCGTTTACGTATTTCATATTATTAAAAGAGTTTCGGATTAGCAATTATAACAATATATCTTTTGTTTCATTAATAATTCTTTCTGTACCAACAGAATCACAAAGGTAAGAAAATATGTGCAGAACATATTATTATTTGGCCGCAAAATTGTCATGGTACGATTTTTTGATGTACTTTTGCACCCAATAAAACTATCACACATGGACATATCAGAATTATATAGAATCTTCACCGAGCATCCGCAGGTTACCACAGACAGCCGCGACTGCCCAAAAGGTTCTATTTTCTTTGCGCTGAAAGGCGAATCGTTCAACGGCAACGCCTTTGCCGCCAAGGCTCTCGAACAGGGCTGCTCGTATGCCGTTATCGACGAAAAAGTGTTTGCTGTTGAAGGCGACAGCAGGTATATTCTTACAGACGACTGTCTGACCACGCTGCAGCAGCTGGCCAACTATCACCGCCGCAAACTTGGAACTAAAATCATTGGAATAACCGGCACCAACGGCAAGACCACAACAAAGGAACTCGTGGCAACCGTATTGGCCGAAAAATATAACGTGCTCTACACTCAGGGCAACTTCAACAACCACATCGGCGTGCCTAAGACGCTGCTGCGCCTCACGGCCGAAAACGACATTGCCGTGATAGAGATGGGAGCTAACCATCCGGGCGAGATCAAGACTTTGGTCAACATCGTCGAGCCTGACTACGGTATAATAACCAATGTGGGCAAGGCTCACCTTAAAGGTTTCGGCTCGTTTGAAGGTGTGATACGCACCAAGGGCGAACTCTACGACTATCTGCGCGAGCACAACGGCACGGTGTTCATACACAACGAAAACGAGCATCTGCTGAAGATAGCCGGAGGACTTAAACTTGTTAAATATGGCACTGTGGACAGCGACGAACTTAACGCCTGCGGCGAATTCGTATCGTGCGACCCGTTCCTCAATTTCAGATGGCGCCACGGCAAAGGTCAGTGGAACGAGGTAAGGACTCACATGATTGGCAGCTACAACATATACAATATGCTCGCAGCAGCATGTATAGGTCTTTATTTTGACGTTACGGAAGAACAGATATGCCATGCGCTTGCCAACTATGTTCCGACAAACAACCGCTCGGAACTGGAGGTTACGGCAAGCAACAAACTGATTATCGACGCATACAACGCCAACCCGACAAGCATGGAGGCTGCACTGAAGAACTTCAGAGAGATAAAGGCCGACCACAAAATGGCAATAATAGGTGCGATGAAGGAGCTTGGAGAAGTGAGCGACGAAGAGCATCAGAAAGTTGCCGACATGCTGAAAGCTTCAGACATAGAGCAAGTATGGCTCGTAGGCGACGAGTTCAAGCCGGCCGACTGCCCGTTCCGCAAGTTCCACGATGTTGAGGAGGTTAAACAAGCCATTGACGAAAACAAGCCCGAAGGCTTCTGCATACTCATCAAAGGCAGCAACTCAACAAAACTATACGAACTGAAAACGAAACTCTAAGAAATTAAAAGATAAAAGTGAAAAGTGAAAAATCCATTAGTCTTATTACAAAACCAAAAAGGCTAATGGATTTTTCACTTTTATCTTTTCACTTTTAACCCCAATCTGGCATTAGTATTCGGTCGGGATTTTTGCTTTATATTGAGCGGATTTTCGTTAGATTTTTCGCAGGCATAGCGGGCTATGTCAAGAAAAAGCGAACAAAAAGACGCCAATAGAAACAAAAATACTGACTGAAAGCATGAATGCACAAATAGATAAAGCTATATGCGGTCTAATGACAGATTTGGGTTTAACTTAATTCAGCATCAGGTTCATTTCTGCCCCTACGCCATCAAACAGAAATTCGGCCAGGCCGTTTATTGTAAGTTTCAAGGCATCGGCGTAAGGCTCATCCGTCTGACGCACCTTTCCGTTCTTTATTACATAGTAGGCATTATTCATCGGAATGTCGGCATCGCCTTCAACCCTCAGCACCATATCTTTGTCAGGATTAAGCTCGGCATACATCTCCAGAGCCTTCTTGGCATTTATCACACGCAACATGGCCTGAATGTTCTTGGCCTGCGGACGATATTCATCACCTGCCAGACGTATGTCTTCACGTATAACCTCATAACCTTCTTCATCGTGCAGAAGCACACAACGCTTTGCTCGCTGAATGCGGTCAAACTCTTCAAACGACGTAGCCATGGCATCAGCAGGCGGAGGCGTGCATGTTATCACGCGGGCATATCCGCACTTCTCATACCATTCATATAGCCAGTCTTCGGCAGGAATAAGAGAAGCAAAAACTATTTCTCTGTAATATACGCCAAAATGTGCCTGGCGCATAAGGTTGTTGCCTATGTCCTGACGGCGATATTCGGGGCGCGTGCTCACTCCGCTTACATATACTGTCTTAACCTCACGTCCGTCGCAAAGCATGGTGTAAGGCAAGGTCTGCAACGCTGCCACCACCTTTCCGTCTATCTGGCAGCACACATTATACTCGCTACGATAGACACGAGAGAAATAAAGGTCGATAAACTTGTCGGGATCGTTGAACACCTGTTTCCATATCTCGCGTGTTTCTTCCTTTATGCGGTCTTGGTCTTCAAAGGCAGCCAACGGATGTTTCTCCATTATCACGTTCTTCTCAAGCAGAATGTCGGGCTTATACGACAGCTTGGCGCGTCGCAGTCCTTCGTCGCCCATATCTTCCTCACGGTTGATGTAATAATACTGCTCGGGCAGATGTTTCACAAACTCCTGGTTTATTATCGTGAACGCTCCTTCATAGTTTACGTCGGCTTTCTCTACGCACACGTCAAACGTACACTGGTTTATCGGGCATCCGAAGGTGAAAGCCACAAGCTTGTCGCCCACGAATATTGTTCCGCCCACAAGTCCCAGCCTATCCCATCGGTTAAATGCCCGCGTCATTGAGCGCAGTTCCTCAGACAAATCTTCATCGGGCACTTCGCCGTTGTCGTCTTTAGATGTGCGGCGCCACTGCCGTTCCAGTTCGAGACATTGCGGAATAAGGTCGGGCGTAAGCTCGCGGTAACTATAGTCAGGATAAAGACTCTTAAACTTGTTAATATGGTTGCGCTTGCTCTGCAGTTTCTTTCCCGAAAGGTTTATCAGTTTGTCACGCGTGTAGATATAGTCGCTAAAGTCGCGGTCGGGCTTTATGTCAAACGTATCGGGGAAACGGCTCTCAATTATGTCGCGCATATAGTTGCAGACACCGAGCATCAGGAACGGATGTCCCATTGCTATCGAGTCGTCGCGTATTGCACGTATCACGCTCACCGAGCATTCGTCACACGGCTCCACCTTAAACGTTCCGTCCTCTTGCTGTTTAGGCCGCGGCACAGGCATCATGTAAGCCAGGTGGTGGCCCATATAAAATCGGAACACGAGATAGTCGTCAACTATCGCAAACTGTGTATTGTAAAGAAAGCGCCAGCTTATCAAGTTTGAGAACGACAGGTCGCAGTTTTGTCTTTCGCCCCAAAGCGTAAAACTCTGTATCAGTTCCTTGTCGTCTAATGTTATATCCTTAAACTTTATCATAAAACATAAGTTTGTGTTTCAATTGGCAAATTTATAAAAAATAGATGTAAACAATATCAATGCACCGATAAAAAATTCAAGCATTATGATTGTTCAAATCAGCCCAAAACGAAGTTAAATATCTGACTGTCACAAGATAGACTCCACGACAGGCTTCCGTATTATTAACAAAATTTACGGGCACCGGCCTGCTTAAACCAGCGTGGCCAATGCCCGTCAACATTATGATGAGCTGAACACTCCTGTTGAGTGTGCTCTCAGACGGATGCTGTCGATGTTGGCAAAAACGGAAAAGCGGCTCCGCATTGCATAGAGTCATACTGCTTAATAAAGTTAATTTGTTTCAGAAATAATTATAACGTTAATGAAAGTGTGAATAATAATTCACGTCCACGCAGTCTGTAATTATATGTGTAAGTGTTAATTGAACTGTATATCGAATAGCTGTATGAGTCTTGGTTCAACGCGTTTTGCAAGCTTAGATTTAACCTGAACGCCTTAAGTAGCAAGGTTATGTCAAAGTCGAGCAAGGCCATCGTTTTACTCAAACCTTGGGCTATGTCCTTCTTCACTATGTCTGACGAGGCAGAAAATATTAGAGACTGTACCGGTGTGATTTTTAATGAGATTTTATGTACCTGCGACCAGTAACTTCTCTTGACGCCCTCATAGCTCAAAAAAGTCTTGCTTATTTCACCTGAATAGTCCAATTCAAAATACTTGCATGGCTGCGAGGTCAATGTAGGAGAAATACCCACGTTTTGCCAGGTATATGTCATAAGCATATCGTTCTGCTCCGCCTGTTGCAGTCTCCACATATACAATCCCCTCAATGAAATTTTCGTCTTTATTGGCTCAATTTGTTTGGTTACGCCCAGTTGCGCCGTTATGTTATTGGTATTATTGGGCATGTATATGAAAGTCGATTGAATCAAGTCTGATGCCACATTCTGAGATGTCAACAAGTTGTTATGCTCCCTTTGGTATACGATGTCGGCATTTACGAACCACATGTCCAATGGGATTTTATAATCGTAGTGCAGATTTGCTAGCAACGACTTGTTGTCCTGCAGAATGCCGGAACTTATTTTCTGAGTCGTAATGTCCGTCTGCACCGGAAACGTCAAAAAATCCAAGATGTCACCAAAATTTCGAGTATAGGCAACCCGTGTTCTAAATACGGAACGGCTGTTGACTATATAGTTGAAATAAATTCCGGGACACACGGAAAAGAAGTTAAAATTCTTTTTAGCATCATTTATATGATCCCTGTTGTATATGTAATCTATACGCATGGGTACGTCGGCCCGAAAGACATATTTGCGTTTAGGATGGGTGTATTCATATTTGGGAGCAAAAACAACACTCAACTTACCGCCTTTCATATCGTTCTTGTTTTCCATATTGTCCAAAGAGGATTGCAATTCTGTTTGGATTTCGTCAGCCGAAAAATTCAGCGACAGAGGAAAATAAAAACGTGAGCTGTTAAAATCATAAACAGCAGACAAGGTATTCTTGGTCTGGAAACCCAAACTGTTTGCATTTTGATTAATGTCATTTTCTCCGCTTGTTAAAGTAAGCCTGACTTTAGGCGTGTTGAACAACAGAAGGGACGAAGACAGGTTCCAGCGCATTTTCCCTTTACGCCAGCTATATGAAAAATCATTTCCAACATAGTAGTCACGCATGGACTGTTGCTGCATAAGTTTCTGGCTGTTTTCCGTCGTCGGCAACTCGTTTCTTAAAAAAGTTGCCTTGCCAAATAGAGTGTTGTTAAGATAGTTTGTCTTTGCATTGTTTTTATAAACAATTGAGAAACTGGGGGAATGGATTGTCGACAGAGAATTTATGCCTTGGTTAATGATTATATTTTCATCACCATCATAAAAGTTGCGTTGAATGTCATAATCATACCAGCTTTTGGAATAGCTATAATCTACATTTCCACGCAATGTGGCCGTTTCAGTTATCTTTTGTATGAAATTGACTGAAAATAGGCGTTCATCAGGTGAGGCATACCGGTCTTTGTCTATCGGAGGAGCTGAAGCCGATATATTTCCCATAAGCTTTTCAGCCTTAGACTCTTCCTCGATGCCACCAAAAAGGGAAGCCGCTTCATTTGAGGCGAAAGAATGTACATTACCGATTTTCAGTGTGGCAAGGGTTTGAAATTTTGGTTTGAAAAGCATGCCTGCTCCGCTTACCTTATATAGCCAGTCGTCACCATACCCAACAGAGCCTTCATAGGTCCCAATGGGTTTGAAACGTGCTTTGCTGCTCATATTGATGTTTATGGCCACATCATCTGAAAAAATATCCTTATTCATGTTTACGGCCTGATGATTGTTCAGTACCTGGACAGAATTTACATACGAGGCAGGTATGTTTGTCGTCGCAATATTATATTTTCCGCCAAGCAAGTCCAAGCCGTCGATATAAAAGTTTGAGATTTCCTTTCCTAAATATTTGATATTGCCAGACTCTTCTATGTCTATGCCCGGAAGTTTTTTCAAGGCATCTTTCAATGTATAGTCACTTTTGGTGATATATGAAGAAAGATTATATGACAGGGTATCACCACGCTGGTAGATTGCCGGTGCCTTTACGACGACTTCTTTCAATTCCGTCGCATTTTCTTTCATTATAATATTATAAGTCTTGGACACGTTCAAGATTTCTTTTTCCACGGACTCATATCCCATTGACTCGGCGATCAGCCGAACTTTTTTTGCATCTGTATTAAAGGATACATTAAAATGCCCATTGTCTGAAATTGTATAGGCAATGACGGTGCTGTCAGCAGATATTTTGACTATCGCACCGTCAATGCCCACGCCTGAAACATCCGTAAGCATCCCTTTCACCCGGTTTTGTGAATAAGCGATACTTACAGTAAAGAAAAACAATATACTGAAAAATAAACGCATAATCTGTTTTTATTTCAACTCTAAGGGGGTGTAACCGTTTGGACGAAGCCGCAACTGTACCCCGTTGATAAGGATTGAACTTACTCCACTATCATCCTTTTGCACAACCATTTCACTGATTGATTCAGGCGGAATGTTACCCATAGGATTTTCTTCAAATTTGTTCTTGCTCTTTATAAACTTGTCCCTTTCCACTGTCACAATATTTGGTATATCAGGAAAAGATATAGGCAATGTACCCTTTCGGAAAGTAATGGCTTCAAAACGGTGTATGTTCTCCGTATCATAAGCCAGCATTACGAGACCGGGAAGACCGCAAAATTTCCAAGGTCCGAAAGTTGTCGGTATGCCAGGCGCGTACCATACTACCCATTTTCTTCCTCCGTATTCGCCCGTCGCTTTTTTACAGGCATAACCGCAGACTGTATCTGTTTCATTGCCCAAGTTCCATTGGACAGAACGGAGCTTTTCCTTATACATATAATTATCTGGCGGTATTACACTGTAAACTGACATTTCACCTTGCGGACGGTTCTGTATCACAGTCTGATCGAAAAACATACTGTTTTTCATCTTCTGCGCTTTGTATTTTTTTATATCGTCATCGGAAGAATTGGGGTTGGCGTTAACAGAATCTGACTGGAACGCCGTGTAATCCATGAAACAAGAACAATCACGCCCTATCTGTAAGATAGTCGTATAGGTGTCCGTAATAGATTTTGAATTCGTTACCTTATACTCATATATACACTCAAACTCGCTTTGCGACAATGATGCCTTGTTTTCATTACTTTGCGCAACGGCGCACATGGCATATTGCACAACCAATAAAATCAAACCAATCTGTTTCATATTATAAGAATTAAATGTTTATTATATCTAAAATCTTTTACCATTTTGGCAATTTAACTCCATTATAAAATTTCTCAAATATTGTCTTGTGTATGGTATGCTCAATATTGATAATATATATGCTGAATTAGAATCATTGTTTTTCCCCCATGTAAAGAATGTTGCAATTTCTAAAGGCTTCAGGTGAAATTTCAGGCTTGGAATGCAATATAACCGTTTTTAAAGAAATGCAATCAGCAAAAGCCCACCAATCAATATTTGTCACAGTATTTGGCAATTCAATCATTTCAAGTTTTTTACAGCTTGCAAATGCACATTCAGAAATTCTTTTGAGATTTTTAGGAAATATGACCTTTTTCAACTGTTCGCAACGTGCAAATAAACGGTCTTCTATCACTTCGAGATCTTCTGGTAGCTTAATTTCATGAATGTTGCAACAAACGAAAGCTTTCATTCCTATTCTTTTTACATTCTCGGGAATAACGGAGATTGAGACCTTTTTACAATCCCAAAAAGCCCAATTACCAATTTCTTCTAAATTGGAAGGCAACTCTGACAGCTCCAAGTTACGGCACATATTGAAAGCACTGGCACCGATAAAGCTGATAGAGTTTGGAAGATAGATTTTACGCAGGTTCGTACACGTGTTGAATGCTCTCTTTTCCAATACTTCTACACCTTCCGGCAAAATGACCTCCTCTATGTGGTCATTCATTTCAAAAGCCATCGCTCCAATAATTCTCACACGTTTTAGTAACGAATCATTATTGAAATTAATTTTGGTTTCCTTGCCTTTCCATTTTGTTAAAACCAAGCCCTTCGGAGATTCTTCCACCTTGTATTTATATGAACTTTGTCCATATGTGGAATATATTGGGATCCAAGACAAGCATATAAGGAAAATTAAGTACTTAATTTGAGAAATTGCCATAACATTAAAAATTAATTGTTTTGAGAAAAATCTCTCATGCAAATGTTGGAAAATAGTATGAATCACACAAATATCACTCAACAGAAACCTCCGTATTTGCAATAACGGTAGCAGTTGCATTATATCCTTCAGGAAGAACAGCTTTTGTACCAGGTATAAAAATACATGGCCAGACAAATAATGCTGTAATTACAGCCAAAGGTGTACGATTTTTACCAGACACACGAACATTACCAGACAATGGAACATTTGTTCCATCGGAAAGTGTCAGACTTCTAAACTCAACAGAAAGTCTACCTTTAGTACCGGCAATTGATGACTTTTTAGCCTCTGAAACCACACCATTTGCAATAGTACCGGCAGGAATAAGTACAATACCACCTCTCTTCACATCACTTAAAACAGTAAATTTAACATCATCGCCCACTTCTACATCTCTGGCATAAACTGTTTTAATTGATCTAAGCTCTATAACTGTACCCGACTTGACTTCAGCAACTTGATTTTGTGCATAAACATTTACTTGCGACATAATAAGTCCCATTAAAAATGCCAATTTCAAAAGGTGTTTTTTCATTATTATAAGATTTGTGACATTCAGCCCTAAAATGTCCTGTCCTAAACCATAGAAGCGTGGGGCTAATATGCGACATCTTCAATGGAGGTCCTGAGAAAACCTTTAGATACAGATACACAGATAGCAACCCACGCTATGCGTGAGAACCATCATGCTATCCTTGTATCTAATTAGAAATTTCTCAGGTTTCCATCGACAAGATAAGCATAACGCTTCTTCTTTTTCATAAACCTTGGAAAGAGTCACCTCTAACCAAATGCAAATATATAGAATTTCGATGAAAATTCTTCATTATAAAAAACAAATTCAACATTATGATACGTAATAATCTGTTTTTTCCTTTGACATTGCAAAGACATTACAACCAATTTCGCGTTTATTTATTGCTACAGATTAAGATTACACTTATTGTATCCTGAACAACCGACCATTCGTTTCTGCTTGCCGGCTGTAGTTTTAATAACAGAATGAAACTAATAATCACAAAATAAGACATTCACCAATCCTTTGCTACATGAATATCAACACTTGTCAGTATTATTAATAAAATTTACGGGCACCGGCCTGCTTAAACTAGCGCGGCCAATGCCCGTCAACATTATTAACACAATGAAAGTAAGCTTCTTGAAAGGTTTATGTCAGTTTCTATCTACTGTATTACGGCATCTCTACTTCGCTGCCCTCGCCTACCGTATATTGAGAGAACTGCTTGGTCTTTGCCTCACGTGTCAGCACTGATGCACGGAACACTCCTGTTGAGCGCGCTCTCAGACGAACGCTGTCGATGTTGGCAGAGGCGGTGAACTCTTCGGGACTATTTGCCGGCAATGTTCTAAGGCCTGCCGAGAATATGGCCAAGTCGTCCAACTTAACGTTCTTGCCGTCCATCACGAGTTCCTTGATACATGCTATCATGTCCTTCAGCACGCCGTGGATAACACCGGCCGAGAACGGCGAACTGTGTGATGACATGTGAGCCGCCAGCTTCTCTGTGTCGTAAGTTTCCTCGCACACCGCACGTGCATACCATTTACCGTTTGTGTTACTGTTTGAATTGTGGTTCTGATAAAGTTTGTACCTAATCATGTTTCTTTCCTTTCTTTTTGGTTGTTATACATTATTTGTTTATTATCTCTCATGCCTTCCAGAACTGCCGCTACGTTCATTTCCGCCTGCCGGCTGTGGCTTTAATGTCCGTGCCGCCTTGTTCCTTTCGACATTGCAAAGATACAACAACCAATTTCGCGTTTGCAGATTGCTGCAGGTTACGAAAGGTTTAAGAGGATTGTTGGTTGTAAAGGATAATAAAGCATGGCAATGTTCATAAAAAAACTGACGTTCATACTAAGAATTTTCGATTTTCAACTAATACATATTATAAATATTTCAGCCGTCCGCCTGCTCGTAATACGATACGCCACTTGCGATACTTTCACAGAATTATAAAGTCGAATAACATCATTACAGGAAAATGCACTATAGTTGCAGTAGCGAAATAGCTATTTCGGAAACAGCAGTTTCGGAAGTTAAAACAAAAGGAATAAAAAATGAAATTGACATTGTGGCTGAGAACGAACTGAACAATGAAGATACTTTTTTCGAGGTAAACGTAAAGCTGCAAACATTGACATAGAGGTGCTGAAACAAAAAGCAGCAGCTTTTCTGCGTGCCACTGGCGAGTTCAAGGGGCATGACATATCCTACAAGGCACTGTCAATGGATGATATGTAGTATAAATGTCACAAACAGCATGAAATCCTCGGAGAGTGGAAGCATCGTCTCCGCTTCTCGTTAATTTTGGCACTATAAAATATTTATCAAAACTATATTTACTGCGCCGATTTACATTTAAAATAATCATAAAACTCTTGTACGACTTCAGCATAATTAAATTGTCTGCTCATTGGGAATTGTTTTTTCTTCATACTTTTTATAATATAACTATGACTGGAATTTATTCCAGAATTGTATAATGTAGCCCAATATCTTACTTCATAATCTTTATTTATATGTCTTTTTTTTGAGATTTCACTAGCTATATCTATAAATGCAGACAAATATATGCACTGCCAATTTACATTCATCAGCCGATCCAAACGAATTTTTCTTATTTCCTTATTATTTTTACTTCTTATTTTTAATATCCTATACTTAGCACCAAACTTTTTAATTACTATTTTTTCAATTTCTTCTGCAAAAGATGGCTTCATCTGAAACTTACCTATACTAAAATCGGCAGAGCCAAATTGAATATAAAATAGAAATAAAGTTCTGTATTCTATGACATCCTCAACCATTGAATACATGGCAACTTCAGGAGCAACAATACTTTTTGCACGAATAACATTCTCAGTTGTCAAATATCTTTCTAGTGTCTTATTAACCACTGCATGATTATTAAAATAATTAATTGCATTCATTGTTTCTATATTATATGTGGAAAAGAAACTAGATATTGAGAATAATATGCATATAAGAAAATACATTGTTATTATTTTATAATTTCAACGTGTATAAAACAATTTCACTCTTTTCTATCACAACCCATCCAAACGAATTATCATTTTCATCATAAAAAGCTTCTATTGGACATTTATTTCCATATTTCTTACCATCAATCAGAACATAATCATAATTCCATTTAGCCATAAAAACATGTTTTTTATCTTTATCTTGCAATAAAAACTCAGTATAACCATCTGAGCGGAAAGGTTCGTTATAATATGACAATACGGATTGTGATTTTATGGTATGACTATCTAAATCAAAATAATCCTTCTCTGTATTTATTATTTCTATTCTATCTGGAGTTATGTAATAGCATAATTCTTCTATGTTTTCACTGTCATATTGTGAAAAATAACAAGTCCCATCATTAAATAAACAGACTTTAGCATTGGCTTTATCAACATTTGCATTATTGGGAATCGGAAGGGGATGATTAATTCCATCTATTGTCATAACTCGTTTGTCTTTAGACAACTTTGCATGATGTTTCTTATTTGGACTTATAAATTCAAACTTGCCATCAGATTCCTTGTATATTGTACCATCATTGTCATGAACATAGTATTCTCCCATCTGTTTAAAAACAAATTCACAACGATTTATATAATTGGTATTACAGCTTGTCCAATCACTAGACATCATAGGATAACACCCTTTAATATAAACATATTCATAAGGTCCAAAAGTTCTATCTTCAAATTGTAAATATTCATTATCTCCCACTTTATATGTAAATATACATTTTTTAAAATCATTTGGATCAATATATGAAAGCCAAATACAATCATCTGAAACAATTTTTCGTTCTCCATTCCAAACTAAAGTGAACTCTTTTGTTTTAGTATTTTCTAAAATACAAATATATTTGTATCCTGAAATTTTAACATTAGACAAATATTCGCCCCAATAAATATCCTCATTTTGATTAAGTTCTAAAAGTACAGTCCTTAACGGCACTGCAAATGAACTTTGCAAAATATACAAACTAAAAATTATGCAAAAGATTTTTTTCATAATATGATAATTTATTTCAGTTAATATTTTCTATCACTACTGTCCCGTAAAAGTGGATAAATAG